>Ga0082212_10000096_pt1 | contig 127233 bp, 122 predicted proteins | sample TergutNt197P3_FD_71548 | JGI IMG/M metagenome (GOLD analysis project Ga0082212, IMG submission 71548) | Neocapritermes taracua P3 segment gut microbial communities from Petit-Saut dam, French Guiana - Nt197 P3 | ecosystem: Host-associated > Arthropoda: Insects > Digestive system > Gut ... | reverse complement strand
ACTTGAAAAACAAATACGACGATCCTTGCAACAGGAACAGGAATGAAGCCGGGGAAAAAGAAATCAAAGTTAATCGTGTTGGGCAGTACCGTTTCGATGGACGGTTTTTTAAAGTTTAAAGAAACCCTTTGCATTCAGGGGAAATTTAGAGGTACTATAGAAGCAACCGGGGCTCTAATAGTAGACAAGGGAGCGTCCATAGACGCCGACCATGTTTCAGTTAGCTCACTAACAATCCATGGATCGGTAAGCGGGCAGATACGGGCTGTTGATAAAGTTGACATGCTTGGCGGCTCCCAGATACATGGAGATGTAACTGCTTCCCGGCTCCGCATCGCAGACGGCGTCCTTTTTGAAGGCCAATGCAGCATGACCGGTACAGAGCGGGAAGTTGAAATTTTTTCCCGGCCCATCGAAGAAATAAAGGCGGAACTGCAAAGATCCCATGGATAGTGAAGAAGCATTAACCGCCGGGCTATATAATGTTGCAGAATATTTAGTCCGGCTTCTTGATGGCAGGTCTATGTGCCTGGCAGCATCTGAATCCTGCACAGGGGGGTTAATAGCAGATGCAATGATTCGGATACCCGGTGCATCATCATGTTTCTGGGGTTCCTATGTTTGTTATTCTTCCAGCGCAAAAATTCGGATGCTGGGGGTTGAAGAGCATACGCTTAATACATACGGAGCAGTAAGCGAAGAAACAGTATGGGCCATGGCCGAAGGAACGCTAAAAAAAAGCGGCGCTGATGCTGCGGTTTCTGTTACAGGCCTTGCAGGTCCTGATGGAGACGGTTCGGACATTCATGTAGGAACTGTCTGGATAGCAGCGGCTATTACCGGTATAAGCAATGCTGCTATAACAAAGGAGTTTCATTTTGCCGGCAGCCGGAACAATGTACGACTGCGGGCGGCAAGAGAGACTATAATGCAAATAACGGAACTATTGGAAAAAAACTGATAAAAAATTTATAAATAATTAATTACGGCTTGGAGGAAAAACAAGCTTTGGAACAAACTCTCTGGAATAGGAGAAAAAATTTATGCCTTATGTAAGAAAAACCCGGACACTTAGGTTTGACGATCAAAATGAAGCTCAGCCTGACGCATTGCAGAGCGACGAAGAAAACCAAAGTGAAAATGCACGGGTTGTAGTTAAAGCGCATCCGCGCCGCGCCAGCCGGGAAAAAGACGGTGAATTAAATAGCCAGGAAAACGGTGCAAAGAACGAAGAACCGGATGCCGAAACAAATGATAAAACAGAAGAAAATGCTGCACCGGAAAAAACAACTTTTACACCCATACCAAAACTCCCTTCTATGCCGGATATCTATGGCAAACCGGAACCCCGTAACGACGACAGCGGCAAGCCCCGGCTTTCCATTAATGAGCTAATCAGGCTTAATATGGTGGACCTTCGCGGGCTGGCGGGAAATTACAATATTACTCACGAAGATATGGTAACCATGAAAAAACAGGAGGTTGTTTTTTCTATTTTAAAGGCCCACACGGAAAGGGGAGGGATAATCTATGCATACGGTTCTCTGGAAATCCTGCCCGATGGCTATGGTTTTCTCCGAAGTCCGCAGAATTCGTACCTTCCCGGCCCGGACGATATTTATATCAGTCCCAGTCAAATCCGGCTTTTTGCGTTAAAAACAGGGGACACGGTTTATGGCCAGATTCGCAGCCCAAAGGAAGGGGAGCGCTTCTTTGCCATGCTTCGTGTGGAAACGGTCAATTATGACGATCCTGCCGTTGCACAAAACCGTATTCCATTTGATAACCTGACCCCCCTCTATCCCAACGAAAAGCTGGATCTGGAAACAGTTACCGAAGGAGTATCAGAGCGTATCATCAACCTGTTTTGCCCCATTGGCAAGGGTCAAAGGGCGCTTATCGTGGCACAGCCCCGTACCGGAAAAACAATCATGATGCAGAAAATTGCCAATGCCATTACCCAAAACCATCCTGAAGTGTACCTTATTGTGCTGCTAATTGACGAACGCCCTGAAGAAGTAACTGACATGGAAAGGACAGTCCGCGCAGAAGTTATTTCCAGTACTTTTGACGAACAGGCAACAAGGCATGTGCAGGTAACAGAAATGGCACTGGAAAAGGCCAAACGGCTTGTGGAGCATAAAAAAGATGTAATTATACTTCTGGACTCCATTACCCGCTTGGCCCGCGCCTATAACCAGACTGTTCCGGCTTCGGGAAAGATCCTTTCCGGCGGGGTAGATTCCAACGCCCTGCACAAACCAAAGCGTTTTTTCGGCGCAGCACGGAATATCGAAGAAGGGGGCAGTCTGACAATTATTTCAACCGCACTGGTAGAAACCGGCAGCCGTATGGATGAAGTAATTTTTGAGGAATTTAAAGGTACAGGTAATATGGAGATCAACCTGGACAGACGAATCAGCGACAGACGGCTCTTTCCTGCGATCAATATCAAAAAATCTGGAACAAGAAAGGAAGAATTGCTTCTTTCCGAAGAAGAACTCCAAAAAATCTGGATTCTGCGAAAGGTTATTAACCCTATGGACGATATCGAGATAATCGAACTGCTGGTTGACAGAATGAAAAAAAGCAAGAATAATGAAGCATTCCTGCGTTCAATGAATACAAGCAGCGCCGGAATGGATTAGCTTTTTTGAATATGCCAAGGAGAATGGAAAATAATGAAAGCCAAGATTCATCCCAAATATGAACAAACAACCATTACCTGCGCTTGCGGTAATGCTATAGAAACACGTTCAACATCCAAAAATATTAAAGTTGAGATTTGCTCCGCATGTCATCCGTTCTTTACCGGCAAACAAAAGCTCGTAGACACTGCAGGACGCATTGAACGGTTCCGCAAGAAATATAATATTAAAGAGTAGAGCCATTTTGCTGGTTTACAAAAAAAGGGCTGCAATGCAGCCCTTTTAAAAGGAATTATCCAAAATATCGTTTGTAAAGACCGCGGAAACCTGCACAATGACGGGCTTCGTCTCTTGCCATTTCATGGACTGAATCATGAATGGCATCCAAATTCTTTTCCTTAGCCCGTTTTGCAAGATCTGTTTTTCCTGAACAAGCGCCAAATTCGGCATCAATACGGAGTTCCAGATTTTTTCTGGTGCTGTCGGTAATTACTTCACCCAAAAGTTCTGCAAAGCGGGCAGCATGTTCTGCTTCTTCAAATGCATAGCGTTGATAAGCATCGGCAATTTCTGGATACCCTTCCCGTTCAGCTACACGGGACATGGCAAGGTACATTCCAACTTCGTAACACTCACCGTTAAAATTAGCCTGGAGATCCTTGACAATATCAGCATCCACACCTTTTGCAATACCGACAACATGTTCGGCTGCAAATGCCTGATCTCCACCCTGCTGCTTAAATTTGGAAGAAGGCGCCTTACACTGTAAACATTCTGCAGGAGGGTTATCACCTTCATGTACAAAACCGCAAACTTGACAAACCCATTTCATTATTTATCTCCTTATTATATATTATTATTCAATATAAGAATTTATATTATTTTGTCAAGAAGAAATTTACCCGGTATAAGAAAAGCCCTTTGCCCGGCGCTCGTCCTGAAGTGCTGCCCATGCGTCCATCCCTTTCTCCCTAAGCAATTGATTGTCCTGTTTTAGCATGGGGTATCCTTCAAAGAAAGCATCAAAATGCCCGCACGGGTAACTGTCGCACAATGCACACATTGTTACGCCTTTTTCTTTTGCACAGGCTCTGACTGCACACCGGGGGTTTCCGCTTCCATCCTTGCAGGAGATACAAGTACCTTTTTCCGCCATGTCTTTCAGAAAAGGCCAGAATCCATCCCCTCCCGGAATAAATTGCACAATTTCTTCAAATCCTGCTTTTTTCATTTCTTTATACAGGGTTTTCGCAGCGGGTTTAATTTTTGCCATAACCGCACAGTTTTCGCAGTACAGACCGCAATAGCAGGTGTATTTGTCATCCATATTGTTATTATACTATCACATTAGAAATGGAATTTATAGAGCAGATTTGCGATGCCATATTTGCCTGGTACTCTGTAACTTTTCCTGCCGTTTTAATAAATCTGTTTTTAATCCGCCTGGCAATGGCGACATGGATGCTGCTTTTTCCAAATAGTCCAAAGCAGTGTCTTTCCTCCCAAGCCGCCTGTCTGCATCAATTGCTAACGAACGTAAAGCCATAGCCTGCACGGTAATTGAACAAGACACCTTCCACGAAACAGCAGGGTTTACAAGCTGCTTCAGCACAGTCCTTCCCTCTTCATAGCGGCACTGCCGGAAATAATAAAAACCCAGTCTAAGGCATGATCGGGGATAATTTTTTGCAGCTGCTTCCAATAACAAGCCGGCTGTTTTTTCATCCGCCGCATGACGCCTGAAACACATAGCTAGGTTTTCTTCATCACAACGAAAACTGCCGGCTGCATCAAGGGGAGATTCGGCAATTTTTGCAAAAATTGTAAACAGCGAAGCAAGGCCGAAAATGTCCTTTACATTGTGATCGCAAATTCCAAGCAATGCCTGGCAGGCTCTGGAGCTTTTTCCTGTTTCTGCAAATTCTTCGCCACTCCGTAAAAAGTTAAACCAGATATCAGGCGCCATGGCACCCGGTGTATCACCGGTACGATCCAATCCCAGCACCTGCGTCTCAACATTGGTCTGTGAACAGCTGGAAATAATCCGCTTCCATAGCCGCCTGGAAGGATGAAGAAGATCCAATTGTAAAAACCGGGGAAGCGCCAACCCATTCATCAGGCAGCGTGTTTTTAGCAAAGGCGTATCAAAAGCTTTGCCATTATATGTAGAAAGAAAACAGGGATTGCCTGAACTTGAAATTACCGAAAGAATGTTTTCCAGAAAATCATTTTCGCCGGGATAATCCAGCAAAAGATATTGAGTTATTTCAAGGTTATCATAACACTTCCGGGTACTCTTGCTACGGACAAAACGTCCAAAAGCGGCAAGAAAAGCAACTGTCCCGGCGCCGCCGGACAAGCCGGTAGTTTCCAGGTCAAAAAATAAAAACCTGTCCGGTTCAGGCAATAGATCAGTGGTATACGGTTTATTTTTTGCCAAATCGGGAAGTACCCGTGAAAGCGTTTCCGGCAGAGCTGCCGGTAATGCCAATGGAAAGGTAAGGGTACGGCTCATCACCTTGTAGCCGGCTTCCTGCCAGCAGCTTCCTTGCCGATCCACTTTGTTATACAAACTGGTTATTTTCTCTGCCGTGTCGTCCTTGCCGCTGTTGGAATTATTAAAAGAGTTCCTATGGTTTACTGTGGTATTCCGTATACGTTCAAGTCTGGCACGAAGGTTATGCGGCATTATTTTCTTCTTATTCCTGATACGCCCTTAAATAGTACAGCAAAATCATTATAGAAGACAAGTTCAGCATAGCAGTATACAGGCATGTCAGCATGTACGCCGCATTATCGGCGGACATGGTTATAGCCGGGACGTTAAGTGTTATTTGCTGAAAATTCAAAAAAAATGGCGTATGATGCCACGCACGATATACGCAAAAGGGTTAAATTTTTTTAAATTTTGTCCGATAATATAACAGCTAAAAGGTGATATTTATGCTGACAGATTTATTTAAAAAGAAAAATGCGCCTATTCTTGCAGCAAAAAATGAAGAACAGACAAGTTTTTCCCGGACAGGTTTTATTTCAGAAAAGATTGGAACCCTGAAAACTGCTGTCAACGAACTGGTAAAACCGGCGGATGAAGCGGTAAAGATAACTGCAGATATGGACAAAACATTTCTAGCCTGTATTTCAGGAGCAATTAACCATGTTGTATCGGTTTCTGATATTTTTTTACAAACAAAACAGATTAACCTGAATATAACAGCTCTGGATTCCATGATTGATAAACAAGCGACGGCGGTCAGTCAGTCATCTTCCGCAGTTGAACAGATGAACGCCAGCATTGTTTCAGTTTCAAATGTATTGGCAGAAAACAACAAGGTAATGAACTCGCTCCTTTCAGCCTCAAATGAAGGCACTGCAGGAATTCAAAAAGTAACTGAAATTATGAAAACGCTTGTCAAGAATTCTGAGGGACTGCAGGACGCAAACAGGATGATTCAGACAATAGCGGCTCAAACAAATCTGCTTGCCATGAACGCCGCCATAGAAGCGGCTCATGCCGGCCAGTACGGTAAGGGTTTTGCGGTTGTGTCTGACGAGATAAGAAAACTTGCGGAAAATTCTTCGAAACAGGGAAAATACATAACAAAAATCCTGAAAGACCTGCAAGATGAGATTAGCAGCGTTACTGTCTTTGTCGGACAATCCCAGAACGAGTTTGAAAAAATTGCCACTCTTGTCGATCAGGCACGCAATCAGGAACAGGCGATTCGTAACGCCATGAATGAACAGGAAACAGGCAGCGCCCAGATTCTGCAGGCTACTCATCAGATACAGGAAGTTACCTACGAAGTCCGTGACGGGGCGGGAAAAATAACAGCCTCCAGTTCTCTGATTCTCTCAGGTGTAACAGATTTGGAAACAGAAACCGCAGAAATCAGCAAGTCTATCAATACGCTGATGGACAATATTGAAGATGTGGATTTGGTAACCAGGAAAATAACCGCAGATGTTTCAACATTGGCAGAATGTGCCGGACAGCTTCATGAAGAGGCTCAAAGGATCGGCAATGCAATTTAAAGTTTTTGAACCTGATATTGAAGTAAACGGATCAACGGTTTATTCGGTTATTGCCGGGCTGGGGTATTTTACCAATTTATCACGGCGTTACTTCAGCAGGGTTAACATCGGGACAGTGGTAAATAAAGAATTACGCATAGATATGGACGGCTGGTATCCTCAGCATGCATGGCTTGAAGCGTTTAAGAATATAGCGGAACAGGTAGGTGACAGAGTACTCTACAGGATAGGTCTGTCTGTACCGGAAAGCGCACAATTTCCACCGTGGGTTGTAGATATAGATACCGCAATTAAAGCGATTGACATTGCCTATCATTTAAACCACCGGAAAAACGGCTCACCGCTTTTTGACATGAATGCCGGAACTATTATTGAAGGAATCGGCCATTACGGTTATGAGCGGGATCGCGACGGAAAGAACCGGATTATCAGCGTTAGCCACAACCCCTATCCGTGCGCGTTTGATCACGGGATCGTTACTGCAATGGCGCATAAATTTGAACCGAATGCGGTGGTAAAACATGATGATACCAAAGAGTGCCGTTCCCGCAGTGCGGAAACCTGTACATATACTATTACCTGGTAAAATGATTGAACACTGGTAACATGTTTCTACGAATGTTCCCATGATAGCCATATACAAAAGTTATTTAAAACAGCCGTTTTTGAAATCCCTTTAAACCTACATCAAGAGAAATAAAAGGAGCCGGTTGACGGCCGCCGCCTGCACCGGCTCTTATTTGTATGCCAAAATTTCTTACAGGAACAAGAGCCGTGCCAAGAGAAGCATTCCAAACAAGGTTATCCTTCCCAAAATTAATTAAATCATTCCATTCAAATGAACCGGCACAACCTGCCGAAGCTGAAAGAAGAAAGATTAACCTTCCTCCCAGAAGGCTTAAGTTTTCCCGGGGTTCTGCCTGAAGCGTCAGGGAAAGAGCCGTCTTCTTTTTGCCGGAAAATTTTTCCGGGTTATGCGGAAAGTAATGCCTTTGAACATTCCCAAGATTAAAGACTGCAATTTCGGGGGGAAGTCCTGTCCTTCCAAAAAGGGACAATGCAAAGCAGGAAGTTACAAGACTAAACCGGCTGCCTATGGGGACTGGCGCTGCAAGATCGATGCTGACAAGATCAAAGGGTTCCTTATCGTCCGGTGTAAACCTAATTCGGTTTTCAATCCTTACCCTGAAACCCCGCGATGGAAAGAGGGAATGATCAAGGCTGGTATAGGTATAGGCTGCGGCAATACCTGTCATTGTATAGGTCCTGTCATCGTCAGTGAACCAGTAATATTCAGGCCAAAGGCTCAAGGAGTTTTGGCGGTTGATACGCAAACCTCCTTTTACAGCCCCATGGAAATAAAGAAGGCGTTCGGGAACAATTTCTTCCCTGCTTAATATTCCTTTAACTAGAATTTTCTGATCCCGGACCAGATCCGTTTCTGCAGCAAGAAAAAAATAAGGCCCCAGAGGCTGGAAAACCGAAAGGCCGGCAGAAAGTTCATCCATTACCGAAGCCTGGAGAAGAAGAGAAAAACCGTTCCTGCTCCGCAGTTCAAGGCCGCTTCTTAAAGCTGTTTTACCGGAAGATTGAGAAGAGAAAGTCCCCTCAAAATCCAAACCTGCTCTAAGCAGGATCTTATTTTCAGTCTCAGGATAAAGCATAAGTTCCAGGTATGTTTCGCCGTGCCGGAGATCTGTCCGTATTGCTGCCATACGGTAATTGCCGGTTTCATAAACGATTTCCAGAAAAGCTACAGCGTTATCCCTGTTTAAAGCCTTGCCTAAAAGATGGTGTGAAAACATCTTTTCGATAAATGAACGATCCTGGGGCAGCACCCCATTCTGGATTATCCTTTGAGGTATAAGATAAGGCATATCATTATAAGCCTGCCTTGATCCGTTATATCCTTCCGGGTGTATTAAAGAAGACTGGTGTTCTCCTGCGGTTATTTTTTGCCGGACAGGCTCAAGAAGCATTAAGAGCTTCTCCCTTTCCCCTTTTGCCAGAGCATATATTTCCGGGCCCTTGCTGAAATCCATTGCGGATATATTAGAAAGAAGCGGGAAAAGAACCACATCAGCCAGTTCGCCCTGATCCTTGCTCATACCATAGGAATAAATTGTATTCATTAGATCGGGAAGATCCGTAGGAGCAGTAGAAAATTCCTGCGGAATGGTAAAAAGGTTAACAGCAATGACTATATCAAAACCCAGTTTACGGACTTCCCGTACCGGAAGGTTATTCAGAAGTCCTCCATCAACATAGCTCCGCCCGTCAATAATAAAGGGTTCAAAAATTCCCTGAATACTCATGCTTGCCCGGATTGCCTCGGCAAGATCCCCGCAATCCAGAAGTTCAAATTTGCCTTCCGGGACTTCTACAACTCCGGCGCGGAAAGGGATGGGAAGATTGTCAAAATCTACATAAGACGGAATTTTTACCGTTAGTGATTTAAAAAACTCGTAGGCTTTTTGACCTGAAGAATAACCCTTTCCCCAATTCGGGATTATGGGCCCGGCGGAATCGCTTAAAGAAAAAGCCAGGGGAAGTTCTTCGTTCTTGGTCCAGAAAGGGGAAACCGGACGGTCCTGAAAAAAGGAACTCCAGTCCCTGTTGTCCAGGGTTTCCAATATCATCGCCGGGCTATATCCTGCCGCATAAAGCCCTCCGATTATGGCGCCGGAACTTACTCCTGCTATCATATCCACCGGTATGCCTAGTTCCTCAATCAATTCCAGAACAGCTACATGGGCAAACCCCCTGGCGCCGCCGCCACCCAAAACAAGGGCAACCGAGGGCCGCCTTTCTTGAGCACCCGCGGCAGAAAAACCAAGAAATAATAAAAGTATAATGAGGCTCCCCGAGGCAAGCCTCGGGGTATCCTGTAAGCCTTGCATTATCTGCCAGGGAGCCTCGTTCGAGAGGAAATTTATTATACCGTCTGGTTTAATACCTAACACTTTCATGTTCTGATTCCTTTCAGCCGCTGCAAGCAGCGGGGTATTAAACCAGACTTTCGAATAATAAGCAAAGGAGCAGATAGAAAATATGCAGGTAGCCCGATTGCTCAGCAGCTAAATTGGAATTTCTGTCATTTTTTCATGACTTTTGTCATTTTTGTACGACAAATCAAAGCAAAAAACATCTTTTTCCCCTGTAATCTGATATACCGACTTTCAAGGAGCCTTAAATGCAGAAAACAGCCATTGTTGAAGAAAAGGAGAATCTTAATAATTTATTGGACGATTACCTTCATGGCCGCATAAACCGGAAAGAACTGGAAGGAAAGCTTTTTATGTATATCAGAAATCATCCCCGGCGTTTTTCCATTTCGTTGTTTAGGAACGATACCCGTGATGATTTTATCAGCTGGCTTTATCCGCGATTAACCAGAGCTATAGATCGCTATGCCGATCAGGGTTCATGTTTTGATGCCTATATTACCACAATGGTAAGGCTTTCCGCAAAAGAATATTGGATCCGGAAAAAGGAACATCAAATTATTGAAAAAACATGGTGGAATGCCAAAGCTCTGGAAATGGAAGTTATGGAGGAAGAGCCGGAATATCTGGATGTTAAACCTGTTCCAAAAAAAGTATCCAATCCCCGGCAGGTTTTAATGCTCCTCCTTAAATCTTATTATTTTTTATCTGACGATCATCTGGATCGTCTTGCTCCGGCGCTGGGATTAGATAAAGAAGAACTGTACCACATGGTTGATAAACTAAGGGTAATGCGAGTACAGCGGGAAGAAATAATTAATGGTCTTAAAGAACGTATCCATGGCCAGTTTTACAGGTGCCTGGCTTTTGAAAAAAGGATGCAGGCGGCTCCGCATTTTTCCGCTCATTGGTTCAAAATGAAACGTTGTCTGGAAACAGGCAGGAAAAGGCTTGCTTCCATGCGTAAACGCCTTAGCATAATGCGTATTGAAGCATCCAATGAGCAAGTTGCGGGAATAATGGGTGTCAAAAAAGGAACTATCGACAGTAACCTCTTTGAAGTACGGAAGAATAACAAAGAATAACCACGAAACAAACAAATGTGCCGATATTTTATTATGAAGCGTTTTTATCTGTTATTTGCGGTTATTTTATTCATTTTTTCCTGTAAAAACATTTCCGAAACTGTTGCCAAACCGCCGGTTCCCAAAATTCAGGAGCCGGATTTTTCTGTCAGTTCCATTATCATTCTCCAAGCGGAACTTGTTAATACACGCCTTAAGGTAAAGCTTCGCATAGAAAACCCCAATCCTTTTCCGGTATCTCTTTCTTCGTTGAATTATGAACTGTATGGAGAAGGAAGTTTTTGGGCTAATGGTACAGAAAAAAATGTCTTTATCGTTCCGGCTTCTGATTTTGTAGAAAAAGATCTGTTCCTGATGATGAATTTTATTGATACAAAACGTGACCTTTTGGATAAGGTGATTGCCATGGACAGTGTAATGTACCGGTTTGCCGGAACTGTTGTGATAAATGCCATGGATATGCCAATCCTGACCAAAAATTTTAATCTTGAAGGTGAATCGGAAGTAACGCGGTAACATTTATAATAAAGTAACACGCCAACTATTATTTTTTCTGTCATTTGGTTATGATCATAATATGTCAAGTTCAAAAAATAACGAAAAAACAATACCGCTCCGCAGTGAAATAAAAGATCAGCATAAGTGGGATTTAGGAAGCCTTTATGCCGACGATGCCTCCTGGGAACAGGATTTGAAAAAGTATTCGAAAACACTGGAAAAAATACCGGCATTTAAAGGTACTTTGGGAAAATCTGCCGCCGCATTGGCCGATTACCTGGACTTCTTCAGAAATTTGGGATTACTGGAAGAGAAACTTGCCTATTACAGTGAGCTTCGTGAAACCGAAGACGAAGGATCTGATACTGCCCGTACCATGACTGGTAAATTTGCCATGCTCGCCGCTAAAATCGGAGCAGAACTCTCATGGGCTGTTCCGGAAATCCAGACTATACCGGAAAACAAAATTAATGAATTCCTGTCTCATCCGCGGATAAAGGATTATGTAATTTTTCTGAAAAAACTTCTCCGGTACAAAAGTCACATACTAACTGATAAAGAAGAACGGATTCTTGCCATGCATTCTGAAGGAGAAGACATAGCAAACCAGGCTTTTTCGGTATTAACCAATGTTGATTTGGACTTTGGAACTATCTTAACAAAAGAAGGAAAACTTCCCCTTTCCCAATCTACCTGGTCGGTGTTTATGGAAAATCCTGACAGGACCGTACGGGAGAAGGCGTACAAGGCTTTTTACGGCTGTTTTAACGCGCATAAGACAACGCTTGCCGCCCTCTATGGGGGTTCGGTTAAGCAGGATGTAATTCGTGCCCGAATACGAAACTTTCCTTCTTCCTTAAATGCAGCTCTGTTTCCCGACAATGTCGATGAATCAGTGTACAACAACCTTGTATCTACGGTAAATCGTAATCTTGATCCCCTTCATCGTTATTACCGTCTGCGCAGACAGTTTCTGAAAGTCGATAAACTTCGGCCTTACGATGTTTATGTTCCGCTTGTACCGGGGGTAACAAAAATTACCCCCTGGGAAGATGCGGTAGATATAATTTGCAAAGCGTTTACTCCCCTTGGAAACGAGTATGTCTCGACTTTAAGAGAAGGACTTCTGGGCCGTTGGGCTGACCGTTACGAAAATAAAGGAAAACGAAGCGGCGCTTTTTCCGCCGGAAGCTATTCGGCAGATCCTTTTATTCTTATGAATTACAAGGACAACTCAATCCGGGATGTATTTACTCTGGCCCATGAAGGAGGCCATTCCATGCATTCCTGGTATTCGGCCGGATCAAATCCTTTTTTGCAGTACAACTATACAATTTTCGAAGCCGAAGTTGCCAGTACATTTAACGAAGAGCTTCTCTTCAGGCACCTGGAAAAAAATGCCGATTCTACAGAGCTTAAAAGATATATTGTCAACAAGCGGGCCGATGATTTTCTTTCCACGCTGTACCGTCAGACCATGTTCGCCGAATTTGAAAAACGAAGCCATGAACTGGAAGAAACAGGTACACCCCTGACCCTGGAAGTGCTTCGCAGTGAATACCGGAGCCTGATATCAAAATACTTTGGAGAGGAAATGCATTTTGAAGAAGAAAGCGATCTGGAAGGCCTTCGAATTCCTCATTTTTACCGGGCTTTTTACGTATACAAGTATGCTACTGGAATATCCGCTTCCTATGCCCTGGCCGAACGGGTTCTTTCCGGGGGTGAACAGCCGCGGAAAGAATACTTTAACTTTTTAAAATCGGGCGGTTCCCGTTACCCAATTGATTCATTAAAAATCGCAGGAGTTGATATGTCCAGCCCGGCGCCTGTCGAGGCGGCATGTAAAGCATTCGGCCGGCTGGTGGATGAACTGGAAAAATTACTTTAGCTTGCGGTTTTTCCAAAAAATTGTACCTGTCACTATGCAATGAGTCAGTGAGGTTCTGGAATAGCCTTGCTTAAATTTCAACCGACATATCGTCCTGCACATTGCCGGAATCGTATTTTTCCAGAATTTGCTTTTGGAGCTTTAAGCGAAATTCGGGGAAAATGGGATGGGCTACATCCTTGTATTCTCCTGCACGAGTCTTACGGCTGGGCATTGCGATAAAGATGCCGCTTTTTCCTTCAATAATTTTTACATTATGAACCACAAAGCAGTTGTCAAAGGTAATGGTTACATAAGCCTTTAGCTTACCTTCTCCTGTTACTTTGCGGACACGGATGTCGGTTATATCCATGGTGAACTCCTTGATAAGTCAAAAACAACCGCTTCTTAACCATTTCGGTTAATTCTATTGTATAACCGGTTCTAATCAGAAGGCAAGAAAAAAGTGCTTTTAAATGCCAAAATATCAGGTTTTGGTTCAAATAATATTTCATATATATTTTTTTCCGCTTGCATTGCTTTTTCCGGACTGGAAAAAAGTCCAAAACAGGCTGAACCGGATCCTGAAAGACTTGTAAAAACAGCTCCGGCCTTTTTCAAACTCTTTAATATTGTTACGTAAGTTCTGCTGTTTCGATCGGAATTATATTTTGTAAAAATGTGCTGGAAATCGTTTGAAAAATTCCAGTTTTCCGGAGAAGCCCAGGAAAAATCTTTTGATTCAATGGAATCCATTTTTGAAACAACCGGGCGGTTTTCATCCAGCAGTCGATACGCGTCGCCGGTATGGCTGATAAAACCGGGAAAAGCCAATAAAACCCCCAAAGGCGGCGGCGGCGGTACATAAGAAAAAAATTCGCCCCGTCCGTTAACAATTCTGGCAGAACTTTTTTTTGATCTTTGCAGGGCAATTTCGACAAAAAATGGGACATCGCTCCCCAGTTTAGCGGCCATATCAAGCATTTCTTCCCTGGAAAGTTTGATTCCGGAAGGGCTGGAAAGCTCATTCATGGCCAAAAGCGTCGTAGCCGCATTGGAAGAACCGCCTCCTAGACCAGATCCTGGAGGAATACGTTTAATTAATTCAATTCGCAGGTTCGTGCTAAAACCAGTTTTTTGGCGAAAAAGCCCGGCTGCCTGGTAAATTATGTTGTTTTTCACCGGAAAATGCGGAAAAAGCTGCCCTTTTTGTAAAAGTTCCGATAAAGGCCCTTCATTCCTTATATTAATGGTAGTTCTGGCCTCATTTCCGGGTAAAAGTGAAAAAGCAAGAGAATCGGCAAAATCCAGAGCTGCAAAGATACTATTCAACTCATGAAATCCGTCCTCCCGTTTTTTCCCAACAGCCAAATGGAGGTTGACTTTGCCCGGCGAATTAAGGGTAATTGTAATATTTGAATTAATCGGTTGAATCACAGGCTATTTTTTACTATATTTTTTACTGAATCAAGATGAGTTTTTTCAATAATCTGAGGTTGTTCCAAAACTTCAGTTTTTGGAACAGCTACCTTGGAACAAGCTCATCTGAAGTACTTTTTTAAACTAAAAGTTTTAAAAAGCTTCAGATAAACACTTGACAGAACTTTATTTACTCCCTTATGTTCAGAAGAAAGGAGATTTTAGATGGAGTACCTGGAATTATTGCCCCTGGAGAATGCAGACCTTAAAACCACGCATGTAAGGAAATTGCCCTTAGAAACTGCCAAGGACTGGCTTGAGCGCATCTGCCAGATAGTCCTTAGTGATGAGGCAGATGATGATCTTGAAGATGATTTTGATGATGACGAAGATGAATTTGATGATGATTTTGACGATACCGATGAATTTGATGATGATGAAGATGAATTTGACGAGGAAGAAGAAGACGATTACGACTACGAAGAAGATGTCGATTACGACGATTTTGACGAGTAAGCGATTCTGGTCCAAAATTTTATATGAGTCTGTATAAAAACTGAAGTATTAAAAAATTGTCAGTTGTTTACAGGGTAGACACGTTCGGCAGAACTCCATAGCGCTTCCAACTCGTAAAATTCTCTGGATTGGATTGTCATAAGATGAATTACAACCGTTCCCATATCAATTAAATTCCACCCGCCGCCCGCAAAGCTGGCGCCGTCTGTGAAGCCATGCGAATTATTGTTAACGGCGTTTCCTTCCCGCCGGGTTTGGCGCTGTACATTGAATCCCTGCTCGCCGGCATATTCTTTAACATGCCGCTGGAGACCCTGAAGATGAGCGTTACTTGAAACTGTAGAGATAATAAAAAAATCTGTCCAAAGATTTAATTTTCTCAGGTCAAGAGCTACTACATCATCCCCTTTATGTTCTTCCAGCAGTTTACAAATAGAGATGACATCTTCTGCACCCGGTGTTTTTGGGCTTTCCAGTATTACCGGGGCTGAATACACCGGTTGATTTGACTGTTTCAGGCTGCCGTCCTTCCTAGTTTCCTGTAACGAACCGTCCATTAAAATCCTTTCCCAGAATCAGAGTAAAATCCGCCCGGCTTTCGCTGGTTATAATCCCCGGTTCGGTCTCGTCGGGGAGTTTTGATTCAAATCGTATATTTGTACACCGAATTACCGCAGCAAAACTATTTACTGCATTTTCTATTCCGGTACGATCGATTATTTCCGTATTCTCATAATCGTTCTGGGTTGCATTGCCTGTGGCAATCACATCGTAGTTAAAACTCTGTATCAGATCCGCGGTTCTGGCTGCAAGTCCCGTAGTAACAGTTCCGTTGAGTATTTCCACAGTAAAGACCCGTTCTATAAGGGTACCCTGAGTTTTTTGCACAAGACTGCGCTGTGCCTGCCGGACAACGTCCCTGATTACCGCTCCGTTATAATCGGGCATTAGAAGCCTCTGGCCCGATATTTCCTGGTATCTGCCTGATACTGCCTGCGGGTTTATCCGGTCCATGTCCAGCTTTGACAGAGCTTCAAAGAGTTTTCTTTGAGTAAGCCGGTTCATTCTGGTATTCAGAAGAGAATAAAAAAAACTGGCTATTGAAGGTTTCGATAAAAGATCGTTCTTTTCTCCGAGTCTTTTCATAAGTCCCAGAAAGAACCGTTCGCGCCGGAGATTCGTATCGGCAGATTCATCTTCGGGCAGTTCGAACACTATATACTGTATTCCTTTATCGCCATCCAGGGTAATATTCCCTGAAGGAAAAAGAATGATTTCTTCTTCGAAAACCTCTATTGAATGCGGAATAAATATTTTTACTCCGTCTATGGTATCAATAATTTTTGCCAATTTTTCTGTTTCAAACACAATCGAATAAGAGATGGAAAGTCCCAATAGTTCTTCCACTTCCGTTTTGTAAGGTTCAATGTTATTTGAAAGGTATACCGAATCAAGTCTGTCCATTTTGTCTACGGTTTTTAAGATCCGCCCTGTATCACCCGGTATGGAAATCGCAGCCGCTCTGTTATTCATGGGGGAGTACATTATTACATAGGAGCCCAAAGGTTTATGTTCATGTTCCAGAATAAAAAAGATATTGATAAGGTTTTCTCCGGCCAGGGCTTCTTCTATAGGGTCTGATCGGAGGACATTAAGGGTAAAAATGATCCCGGCCACGAGGAACAAAACAATGGCCAAAAGGAGAAATATACTTATATCTGTTTTATAATCAAAGGTTTTCTTCACTTTTCCTCCAGCAGACGGAGTGTTTTTTTGGAAGCCTTAATACCGGCTTCTTTAAGCCAGCTGATATTACTCTTTAAAACCGTATAAAAAAGTTCATCCAGACTGCTTGTATTTTCCGCTGCTTTCCCTGCGATCATGTCCCTAAGCTTGCTGTGTTCACCTGATCGTGAAAATTCAATTTTATCTGCAATAAACACCGCTTTGGCCAAATCCCCCATTCCGGGTTTTCCGGTAGTATGGACTTCTATCGCTTCCTGTACATCCTTATTATGTATGTTGAATCGTGTGTATAGCAATACCGCCGCTTTCTTTCCGTGGTCGAGACTCGTGCTCTGGTTTTTTGCCATGTCGTGGGCTATTCCTGCCAAATATGCGGCATCGGCATCCAGATTGTAACGGAAGGCAATGTCCCTGGCCATTAGAGCTGTATTTCTGGAATGGATAAAACGTTTGGCGGATAAGGTTAACCTTGCTTCTTCTTCCACCCGTGCAATAAGTTCGGCAGTTATTTCCCTGTTTGCTTTGGATTTTGGCCTGTTATCAGTATCCTTCTCTTTTTGTTGAATGGCCTGATACAGTTTTCTGCTTTTAATTATAATCTGCGCCCCTCCGGGTACCAGGTAATGCCAGGCTTTACTGCCGGCATCATCTTTGGTAATTCTTTCCCGGATCATCGCTGAAGAAATATCCATTACTTCGTTATTCAGCACATGATAAGGATACGGGAATTTTATTTTTTTTAAACCGGCTATACGCCGTGCAACAATAATGTCTGCAATTCCTGCCAATTCTTCAGCATCTTTCCATTTGGAAAAATCTGCAATAAGGTCATCCCCCAGAATAAGGGCCGGCTTTCCCTCCGGATGATATCTATTGATAATTTCCTTTACGGTATCAATGGTATAGGAAACGCCGCCCCGCCGCAGTTCCAGATCTTCAACGGCAATCCTTGGATCGGCAGTAATGGATGCAAGGATCATATCCAGCCGGTCGGTTGCTGAAGCGCCGGGACACTCCGCCGGAACAGTAATATCTTCAGGCCCTGTGCCTGATTCTACACAGTCCATTCCCTGTTTAAAAGGAGAAATATTGGCCGGAACAAGAAGAAGCCGGTCAAAACCAAAAACCGAGAGGGCTGAATCAGCCAAATGCAGGTGACCTATATGAATGGGATTAAAGCTTCCCCCCAGAATAGCAAGTTTCATCTGGTGTCCCCGGTGTAATTTACCAGAACGCTTATTTCTGCAGCCAGTTCTGGAAGACCAAGACCGGAAAAGACTGAAATCCCCAAAACTTTTTCTGAGGGGTATTTAGCAGTGAGTTTTTTTAACGCTTCGCCGGTTCCTTCAAGATCACATTTTGAACCACAGAGCAGACGTTTTTTGGCGCTTAACTCGGAAGAAAAATTATTAAGTTCTTGCTGTAAAATATCAAAAGCTTCAAGATAATTTGATTCCGATAAGTCAATAATAAAAATTAAAGCCGCAGTTCGGGAAATATGTTTAAGAAAACGATGGCCAAGCCCGGCGCCCCGAGAAGCGCCTTCTATGAGCCCGGGAATATCTGCAATAATAATGTCCCGGCTGTCTTCGGTGTTTTTTCCGGATGCCCACTTTCCTGCCCCAAAGGTAAGGACTCCCAAATTGGGAATCTTTGTGGTAAAGGGATAGGGAGCTATTTTTGGGCGAGCATTGGTATATTTATCGAGGAGTGAGGATTTTCCTGCATTGGGAAAACCGACAAGGCCGATGTCGGCCATTATTTGCAATTCTACTTTAAGACGGCGGAAAATCCCGGGTTTACCGGGCAGGGCTTTGCGGGGCGCCTGGTTTACCGAAGATTTAAAGTGTACGTTGCCCCAACCGCCGTTCCCTCCTTTCAGAAAAACAAAATTTCCTTCGTCGTTTATGCCAAAATCCTGAATAACTTCGTTTGTTTCAGGATCCTTAAGCAGAGAACCTGGAGGAAGTGGGACAACTACATCTTTTCCGTCCCGGCCATTTCGTTCCCGGCCTTCTCCGTCATGTCCGTTTTCCGCCTGGAATGAATGTTGATAGCGAAGGTGAGCAAGGGTGCGGAGGTTTCGCCTGATGGCAAAAATCACGTTTCCTCCCTTGCCCCCGTCTCCGCCCGAAGGTCCTCCTTTAGGGACATATTTTTCCCGCCGAAAAGCGACACAACCATTGCCCCCTTTTCCGGACGAGACTTCAATTAACGCTTCATCAGCGAATTTTTGCATTAGCAGCGCCTGGCGCCAAAGGGATTATTCTGCAATTATTGTTGCAAGTTTGCGGCCCTGACGCTGGATAAAAGATACTTTTCCGTCGGCTTTGGCATAAAGGGTATAGTCTCCGCCGCATCCTACATTGGGACCGGGATGAATTTTAGTACCCCGCTGACGGGCTATAATTGTACCGGCTTTTACCGTTGTTCCGCCGTATGCTTTGATACCTAAATACTGGGGATTTGAGTCCCGTCCGTTCTTTGCACCGCTTCCGCCCCGTTTTCTGGCCATATCAATTCCTCCGTTCTTTCTTAATAGTAATAACACAATTCCCGGGATATTCCTCGGCTACAGAGCGTAAACCTTCCAATAAAAAGGTACCAATGGCAGCAAGATAATCCTTCCCCGAATTATTCTGCACCTCTGTTTCCAGGGTAAATTCCCCCCGCCGGAGAGCCTCGCTCCTGATTATAATCCCATCCCTGTTGGAAAGGACAATCTGAGCTGTTCTGGCAAGCACCGAAACAGCAGCGCAGACTATATCATTTCCCGGTTTTCCGGCTCCAGCATGGCCTCGGACATCACAGCTTTTCAGAAGCCCTGATGCATCCAGAACCGCTGTTACCGTAACCATCCTAGGAGTTTGTCGGGCTTTGCCCTTTTCTATTGGTAAAATGCGAAAAACAGAGTTTTTGAGCATTTTCCACCTTGCAAACTCCCAAAGGAACCCATAAATCGTAGAATTTTGCGATTACTTACCGTAAAAATTCTACAAGCCCGACAGGCTACTAGGCTCCGATTATTTCCTCGATTTTGATAACCGAATATTGCTGACGGTGTCCTTGTTTCCGCCGGTAATCCTTCTTGGATTTATACTTAAAAACGATAATTTTCTTGTCTTTGGCATGACTTTCCACCACGGCACTTACCTTGGCGCCTGCTACATAGGGAGTCCCTACTACAACATTTGCCTCGCCTTTGGAAAGAAGCAGCACTGAATCAATATCGAGTTTTGACCCCGGCTCAGCATCAATTTTGTTAACCTTGAGGAGGGCGCCCTTTTCGGCTTTGTACTGCCGGCCCTTAAATTCAACTAAAGCGTACATCCTGTTATCCTTACCATAAATTGAATTTAATTCATAGCGGAAAAGGGTATTTGTGTCAAGATCCGTCACGTTGTGTGTCGCCGTCACGTTGACGTATCACGTTGCGCTGTATCTTACCGCTGATGGTTTTTGGCAGTTCACTTGTAAATTCCACAATTCGCGGGTATTTGTAGGGGGCTGTAACCTGCTTAACATGATTCTGCAGTTCTTTGATCAGTGTATCTGAACTTTCGTAGCCTTTTGACAGGACTATGGTCGCTTTAACCACTTGTCCGCGCACAGGGTCGGGAACAGCGGTTACAGCACATTCCAATACCGAAGGATGTTCCATAAGGGCGCTTTCTACCTCGAATGGGCCTATTCGATAACCGGAACATTTAATCACATCGTCGTTGCGGCCAACAAACCAGTAATAACCTTCGGCATCCCGCCAGGCCATATCTCCGGTACGGTATGTGCCGTTAAACCAGCTGGCACGGGTAATATCGTCGTCTTTCCAGTAACCCCGGAACAGGCCGGGAATTGTGTTACTGTCATTGGTTCCCGGTTCTCCTGCGGCAGTGATGCTGATATTGCCCACAATGCCGTCGTCGCAGAATCTTCCGGCTTCATCCAGCAGATCAAGGCCGAAGAGGGGGGCGGGTTTGCCCATGGAACCTGGTTTTACCGGCAGCCAGGTAAAGCAGGCGGCCATGACCGATGTTTCCGACTGGCCGAAACCTTCCCGAATTTCCATGCCGGTTTTTTCTGCAATCTGGTGGTATACCTCAGGGCTTAGGGGTTCTCCTGCAACGGAAGCATGTTTGATAAAACTAAAATCATGGGTAGAAAGGTCTTCCTTGATAAGAAAGCGGTATATTGTTGCCGGTGCACAAAAACCATAGGGCCGCAGCCGTTGCAGCGCTTCCAGAAGACCGGATGGGGTGAATTTTTCCGTGTCGTATACGCCAATTACCGCTCCGCAAATCCACTGACCATAGATCTTTCCCCAGGCAAATTTTGCCCAGCCGGAATCGGTCTGGGTTAAATGGACTTTGCCGTCTTCGGCGCAATGCCAGTATTTGGCTGTAACAATGTGTCCCAGAGGAAGGCTGTGATCATGAAGCACCATTTTGGGCATACCGGTGGTTCCCGACGAAAAATAAATCAGCATCGGTTCCCTCAGCTTTGTGCCTTCCCTGGGCGGCTGAAAAGTTTCCGGTGCTTTATCAATGGCTCTTCGTAGGTCTATAAAACCCTGCGGGACTGTTGATCCTACAATAGCCTTGTGGCGGACTGTTCCGCATTCCGGAAGCGAAGCAGTCATTGTGGAAAGAAGGTCCTCATCATCTACCGCAATGAGCATTTTTACTTCGGCGATATTACAGCGATAAACGAGATCTTTTTTGGTAAGCTGATAGGTTCCCGGTATGCAAACTGCGCCGATTTTTTCCAGGGCGATCATCATTATCCACACTTCCGGCCGCTGCTTGAGGATTAACATTACCACATCACCCCTGGTAATCCCCAGGGATTGCAGAACATTTGCCGCTTTGTCGGAAAGCCGCTTTATATCGTTAAAGTTAAACTCTTTTTTTTCTCCGTTGTCGTTTGTCCATATAAGCGCGGGTTTGTCCGGATCAATACGCGCCCATTCGTCTGCCACATCGAATGCAAAATTAAAATTTTCCGGTACATTGCAGCGGTAGTTTTCGTAAAAATCTTCGTAACTTTCAAAATCAATTCTGGGGCAAAACCGGGAAAGTATTTCGTTCATGCACATGCCGCCTCCTGGCGGTAAACAATAATCATAATTATGGTTTTTCCTGGATAATGGTGATAAACCGGGCAGGGCCTCCAACTGCAGCCTGGCCATGGGGAAGCTTTGCATCAAAATAAATGGAGTCTCCTGCTGCAAGAACATAGGAACGTTTACCTACCGAAATCTTTACCGTTCCTTCTGTTACGTAGTTAAATTCCTGGCCGTCGTGGGCAACCTGTGAAGCTTCAGGTTTTGAAGGGTCAAGGTACACCAGGAGCGGTTCAATGGTACGGCCTTTAAAATTATATGCGAGGCTGGAAAATGAATAACCGGGGTAACGTTCAATCTGTACCCCCTGTCCTGCCCGGCAGACCGCAGCGCTTTCCATTCGGGGATCTTCGCCGGTTAAAAGTACCGTTGGATCAACGCTTAATGCTGCGGCAATTTTGTAGAGTATACTGATAGGGATATCGAGCTTTCCCGATTCGTATCCTTCGTAATCTTCGGCGCTGATCCCGGTATCCCGTACCAGGTCTTCGGCGCTCTTTTCTTCATTCTCACGAAGCTCCCTGATACGATTTGGTATCTGCGAATGAGGGGAAGATTCATTATTTATGTCCGATAACGGCATCGTATTCTCCTTTTGTTACATTGCCTCAAGAAAGGGAATGCAGATTAAAGCGAAGGCATTTTGCATAACTTTAAGTACCAGTCTGGAAAGATCAAGCCGAGCGGCGGAAAGTTCAGGAGTTTCTGCCTGCAATATGGGACAGTCGTGGTAAAAACGGCTGAACGCTTTTGAAAGGTCGTAAAGATATGTACCAAGCAGAGAAGGGTCCATATTTGATGCAGCGGAGGAAACTGCTTCATCGTAATTTGCCAGCGCTTTAAGCAATTCCCATTCGGGGTCGGAACATAAGAGCGCATAGGGTGGGTGATCCTTTTGAGTTTTCATTTCCCCGGCCTTACGGAGCATGGAAGAAATCCGCGCCCCCATATACTGCAAATACGGGCCGGTGTTGCCGTTAAACGAAAGACTTTCTTTTGGGTCAAAAAGCATATCTTTGGAAGGAGTAACGGATAAAAGATAATAATGAAGCGCACCCAGTGCGATCTTTTCTGCGGTTTCTTTTGGGTCATCAAGCGCTTCTTCCCGTTCTTTTTCCCGAATTTCTTCCAGAGCCAGATCCCGCAAACTGTCAATCAGATCGTCAGCATCTACCACCGTACCTTCGCGGCTTTTCATTTTTCCTTCCGGCAGGTTTACCATGCCATAGGAAAGATGATAGAGATTTTTTGCCCAGGGGAACCCAAGCTTTTCCAAAATGGTAAACAGCACTTTAAAATGATATTGCTGTTCCGAACCGACCACATAGACCAGCCGGTCAAATGGCCAGTCGCGGTTACGGTAAATAGCAAGACCTATATCCTGGGTAATGTAGATCGAAGTGCCGTCACTGCGGAGCAAAACCTTCTTGCCGAGCTTTTCCGCTTCCAAATCCACCATTACCGCTCCATCCTGATTTTTGTAGAAAATCCCCTTATCAAGCGCCTTTCCGATTTCTTCTTTTCCTTTAAGATACGTTTCGCTTTCAAAGTAATATTGATCAAAAGAAACACCGGTGCGTTCGTAGGTTTTTTTCATACCTTCGATAGTCCAGTTGTTCATCTTTTTCCACAGATCAACGGTTTCTTTATCTCCTGCTTCCCACAACCGGAGCAGTTCTTGTGCCCGTTTCAATACCGGGGCGGCGGCTTCGGCCTTGTCCTTATCTACACCCTCTTTGTTTATCAGTTCTTCGGTTTCTTCTTTTAGCCGCCGGCTAAACGCGACATACCAGTCGCCGACAAAGTGATCACTCTTAATTCTTTCCGATTCCGGTGTTTTACCGCCGCCGTTTTCTTTATAGGCAAGCATGGACTTGCATATATGAATACCCCTGTCGTTGATAATGCACACCTTTCGGACTTCAGCTCCGCAGGCGGCAAGTATGCGGGAAATGCTTTCTCCCAATATATCATTGCGAAGATGTCCCAGGTGAAGCGGTTTGTTGGTATTGGGGCTGGAAAACTCGACCATAATACGGGCGCCGGAATGGTTTTCCGGCCGTCCTACAGGATTGTTCAGCATTTCCGTCAGGATTGCCATGGCAGCTTTTCCGCGATCAAGCCGAATATTCACATAAGGACCGTCCGCACCGGCAGTCCCGGTTGCACCGCTTTGCCGGTTATCAGGTTCGTTAAGACGCTGGACAAGCATTTCTGCAATCTGCGGCGGCCCTTTGCGGAACAATTTTGCATAGGCAAACATGGGGAACCCAATGTCCCCCATTTCCGGTTTTGGAGGAAGCTCCGCAGTAATGGTTTTTGGCTCGATAGTTGCGTTAATTCCTGCTTCTTTTAATGCGGCATTTAGTATTTCCGCTATGCGGTGTTTCCAGCTTTCTTGAAAGTCCATGTATTGTAGTTACCATAAAAAGAAAAAAAAGTCTTGATGCTGCTATTAACGTCAATCTGCCGCTGAGCCTACCACATTAAATAATCCGAATAAACCAAGCAAAGAGGAGAGCTATTTTCAGTTAATGTAATGTCAAGTTCAGCAGTAGATAAGTGATTTGCAATGGATGCAAGCAGTAATTGACGGCTGAGTTTGGTATACATAAACCTGTAATATTTGTATGGAAAGGGGCAGGAAAAGCCCTGGTAAGAGCATCTGGAATTCCCCGGAAAAATAGACCTGCTAAAAATAGGAATAATAAGGGTAAGAAAGCCTGACTGCCTAAACGCTAACTCCATAAGATTTTCAATACTTAATTTTACGTTTAGGTAGTCAGAAGGCTGTTTTTTCGGATTCTACAGGGCTCCTTACCAGGGCTTTTCCTGCCCCTTTGCTTTATTAATACAGGCATTTTTTATACCAGGTTCAGCGGTAAATTGACGTTTGCGTTACAGTTTAAGAAACACTTCGGCTTTTTCTATCTCGACGTTTACTTTTTCGCTTATCTCGTCAAAAACATCGGGGGTTATGCCCAAAGCTTCCCAGATTGAAGGCCCGGGTTTTTCCGGATGAAGGTCGCCTGAAAAACCGGTTTCTGTTTGCAGGGCAAAGTAGTTTGCCAGGATTATTGTATAAAGCAAATCCCTGTGTTCTCCATCGTAATCTGTATGATTGTGATGAAACACAATAACATCTCCCACAGATCCTTCCAGCTTCCAGGCTTTTACTATCAAAGCTCCGGAATTGCAGTGATTAATACCCAAATCACGATCCTCAGAACGAACCAGAGACAGCTTGTCACGATCGGAAGAACTGACAATCAGCATATAATCGTTTTGCAGTACAGCATTAAGAGGTATTTTACCAATGTCGTGAAGAAGACCTGCCGCAAAATATTCTTCCCATTGTTTATTGTCCACTCCCCGTTTTTTTGCAATAGCCTTGGCTGCAACTCCAACACACAGAGAATGACGCCAAAACCCTTCTATATCAAGTCCTGACGGATTTTTGCTCTTTGAAAGGTTTCCAACAACAGAAGTAGACAATGCCAGATTTTTTACGGTATTGATGCCAATCATGATAATTGCCCGGACAAGACTGGTAACCTGCTGACCCAAACCATAATAAGCGGAATTGATCAGCTTAAGCACACGGGCAACCAGTACCGGATCCAGGGAAATAACATGGTTCAAATCCGCAGGGCTTGTCTGGGGGTTGTTACAGACCTCAAGTACCTTTGCCACCGATGTCGGCAAGCTTGGCATATTTACTATATAATCACCTATTTTTTTAGAAACATTTTCAGCCATCTATTTCTGCCTCTTGTCCATTACATCTTTAATCCTTGACATAATACTTTGTACTTTCTGCCGAAGCTCCAAAACAAGATTCTTGTCATTTACAGAACTTGACAGATTTTCCAGATAAGACAGGGTTCCAACAATTTTTTCCCCGCTAACCGGTTTGGAAAGGGCTTTATTAAGGGACGGAGTACTGAACCCATGCCCGGCACGCCGATCTTTTTGAAGAATTTTCTTGTTAATTCCCTTTAACAATCCTTCTTTTCCTTTCAATGTATTAATCACATTATCCATAGAAAGCCGGGCATTACTTTTTTCAAAAGCTTCCAGTTTCCCTTGAGGAAGTGAAGAAGACATATCTTTAAGATAATTCATTAATCCAAGTATTGCATCCCTGGTAAGCGGATCTTTTTTTAATTCTTCTCCTTCCTTTGACCATGGTTTATTATCACTGATTGGAGGAACTTGGGGAAGAACCCCATTTGCCGGCGGTTTTCCCAAAAATTCTTCAGGTTCGTTTTCAAACAACTGTTCATCCGGCTCAGATTCATTCAATTCCGGGCCCGGAGCCTCGCTCTGTACAGGTTCTTCCAAACTATCCAGGAAATCCTCTTCCGGTTCATCAGAAAACATCCCGGGCATATCCTGTTGTTCACCGGAAAAATCTTCGGCAGAATCCGAAAAGGATTCCGGTTCTTCTTCGCCGAAGAGATCTTCATCCATTAAAGGTTCTTCTGCAGCAGAGAAATCTTCATCTTCCGAACCCGGCAGATCGTCAGGCAGGAAGTCTTCTTCCTGAGGAGGTTCTTCTTCAGTACTTCCGGTTTCATCATCCTGGATATTGTCCGGGGTATCTAAAGAGTCTTCGGCAGAATCTTCATCAACATCTGATTCTCCGGGCGCTTCTGATTCCTCAGCCGATTCTTCCCATTCCCCGGGCTGTTCCTCTCCTCCGTCTTCCAGAGTAAGTTCCTCTTCTTCCTCATCAATAGGAAGGGCTTCCGGTTCATCTCCGGGAGGATACTGCGGCTGTTGTTGCCGTGGCTGTTGTCGCTGTGGCTGTGGTTGCGGTGGTTGCCATTGCTGTTGGGGCTGTGGCTGTGGTGGTGGTTGCCATTGCTGTTGCGGCTGTGGCTGTGGTTGTGGTGGCGGCTGTTGTGGTGGCGGCGGTTGTTCCGGCTGCGGCGAATAATCCTGTTGGGGCTGCGGAGGTTGTTGCGGCGGTTCCGGAGGCGGCGAATAATCCTGTTGGGGCTGCGGAGGTTCCGGAGGCAGCGGATAATCCTGTTGAGGCTGCGGCGGCGGCCGGTAATCTCCGCTCTGATTTTTTTGGGGTTCCTGATACGGCGGTTCCGGATAATATTCAGCCTCCGGCTCAGCCATATTGTCCAACGACATATCGGGTTGGGTTTCTTCATCATAAAGAGGAAGCTCATCATCAAAAAATAACTCGTCGGTGTCTTCCAGTCCGAAATCGGGTTCTTCAATAAAGAGCGCTTCTGTTTCTTCATCCAGAACAGGAGATTTATCTCCCATCCCCATAAGAAGGGAAATGTCGTCTGTATCATTTTTGTCTTCCGTAACCGCATCCTGTAAAAGCTTCAGGTTTCGTGCCCACATGTCGGTTACATCCGAAGAATATGCCTTAACGGCGCTTTCGTAAAAAGCCAAAGAATCATTCAAATCGGAAAGGTCATCCGGCGTCGCCCGTTTTCCCTGAAGGTTAACCAGTTTATCCGCAGTACGCAGAGCTTTCTCAGTCTCCCCTGCATTCTTGTGAAGTTCGGCTGCAGCAGCCAATGCTTCGGTATCATTGGGATCTGCCTTGGCCAGTTCTTCAAAAATCTGAATTGCATGGGTACGGTTTCCCATTTTGGCATACAGGCGGCCCAAAAGCATTTTTGCTTCCCGGTCATTTGGCCGCCGTGAAAGGAAAGCCATTATCCTTTCTTCGGCCTTTTTATATTCCTTTCGTTTAAAATGAATATCTGCAAGGTCCAGATGAAACGCAAAGTTTCCCGGATCAATACTGAGTATTTTTTCAAAAACTTTTTCCGCTTCAGCGTCATTTCCCATAACACGCTGAGTTGTTCCAAGAATACGAAGAGCCTGGGTATTTTCAGGTTCCCATTCCAGAGCAGCCTGAGCCTGCTGAAGCGCTTCGGGGTACCTGTCCATTTTCAGGTAAAGGGCAGCAAGACGATGCCGCACATCAGCGCTGTTGGGAACAAGTTTGATTAGCTTTTCCAGTTCAACAACCGCATCGGCAAAGTCTCCGGAATCTTCCAGAGCGCGCTCAAGATTGACAACAGCCTTTACATATTTGGGATCGGACTCAATTGCCCTGCGGTAATTTGCAACAGCCTCTTTAATTTTACCCTGATCGGCCTGAACCACACCCATATTGTTCCGGGCTTCCGCATTAAGGGGATCTGCATGAAGAATACGGTTAAAGGTATCCATTGCTTTGGTATGCTGACCCTGTTTAAAATAAATGATCCCCATATTGTTCATTGGCTGAAGCCAGCCTGGTTTGCTTCTCTGCGCCAACTTGTATTCGTTTAACGCATCTTCAAAACGGTTGTTGGCTTCCAGAGCAACACCGTAATTAAAATGAAGGGTTGGGTTGTTGCGATCCAGGGCCAGGCCTTTACGGAAAGTCATGTAAGCTTTTTCATATTCGCGAAGCTGATCGTAGATGGTTCCCAGATTATTGTATGCATGAACATAGTCGGGGTTCAGTTCAATAACCTTTGCATAGGCCATGGAAGCGGCTTTAAGGTTTCCAAGTTGTTTATGAATATTCCCGATATTGTAATGAAATTCAGCCCTGACAGGATCAATATCGATTGCTTCCATCAGCGCGCCGAGCGCATCCTGAAGCTTGTCCTGCCGGCGGTAAATAACCGCAAGGTTGTTTAACGCTTCTACATCGTTGGGATTTTCGGCCAAAAGGGTGGTGAATTCATCCACTGCCTCGTCTGATTTTTCCTGCTTGGCAAGAGTTATACCCAAAAGCAAACGGGCGGATCTGTCATCCGGAACTTTTGTGATATATTGTTTTAATAGCCGTTCCGCTTCTTCATGATCCCCAACACGGGAGGATCCTTTTGCGCGTTCCAGAACATCCTGAAGATCAAAATTCATTCACCCATCCTGTATGCATTCACCTTTCAGGCTGCCGGTCACCGGCTCTGCCGAAATTATCAGCGTTCTTTATCATTGACCTGTCCTTAAAGGCCGGGCGCTGACTTCCTTTGAAAATTTTCCGGGATGTAAATCCTCCGGTCTTGGGCCTGTTCCGTCATAGGCTGCAATTACAAAGAAATACAAAGTTCCGTTTTTTAATCCTTCCAGTCTTATGGAAGTCCGGTTTCCCACATTAATGGGAGAAGCTCCGAATGATGCATCTTCCCCGTAATAAACACCCCGGGAAGTACCGTAATAAACAAGATAACCGCGGGCATGTTCGTCGGGACTTGGCCGCCAGGAAAGCTCCACTGCTCCGTCCAAAGGACGAACCGTAACCAGCGAAGGCGGATAAGGCGGATCGTTTCTGTTATAAACAATTCGCAATTCTTCCAGATAAGGGCTGGCAGAACAATCTCCGCTGGGATAAAAATCCGCTGCAATCTGAACATAACGCCCCCGAACAGTGCCAGGCACCGATTGTCCGGGAACTACAGGGATCCAGGGTATATTACCGAAACGATATGGTTCTTCTCCTGCCCGGATAAAAAACTGAACCGATGAATTATCAGGGAAGCGGAAATTTCCTTTTCCTGCATAGGTATTTTTTACCGTCATGGCTTTACTGCCCGCCGATGCAAAACCAAGCCTTCCGCCGGAAGCTTCGATCCTTTTAACTGTCGATCCCATTTCACCCAGGTCAATAGTACGGGTTTCAAAACGGCCGCCGCCCCTGGGGAACTTTGACAACTCAGGTAATTCCAGGGCTGTATAACTTGCCTTTTCAAGAACCGAATGGCCCGGAGTATTGATGACCTTATTGTAAATCCGGAATTCATCCATCATTCCGGAAAAACGATTTCCTAAAATAAACACCCCGTCCCAGTTTATCAGGGGAGTATACACATCTCCCCCTTCCCTGCCATTGGCGGTTGTATAGCACATATTTTCGATGCGCCCGTTAACAAGATATTCCAGCAATCCTGTATCGGCGTTATATCGTATTAAATGGTGACTCCAACTGCGGGGTATTATGGCGACTCTGCTTTCAACAGAAAGTGTTAATCTGTCCGATGTTCCAACCCTGCCCTCGGCCCTTCCCGACAGTCGTAGTCTGTCCGGCGGAGCAAAAAAATTCTGGAAGGTCCAGCGCATTCTGTTCCTTACAGTTTCGCAAAAAATGCGTTGATTTTCCGCCGCTGTCCAGGCGACAACCTGTTCGCCGTTTTCCATAGCATTGGGGAAAAGCCAGAATTCTATACTGAAATCCCGGATACTTCTGCCCGGCGCAAAGAGTGCTGAAGGACCGGGCCATACCGTTACAGGAGCACCGGCAGCTTTATTCTCTCCGGTAAAAAGCGCCGCTCCGCGTCCGTACCGTGCCCAGCGCTCATTAACAGCCTGAACTGCCCTTGACACAACCACTCTGTAATTTTTTCGGTTGTCGGCAAAACGTTCCGGAACACCTTCGTCAAAACTTAAAGCCAAATCCAGAACGGATTCCTGGACAGGAAAGTTGCGGAACGCTGCATAAAGGGCAAAAAAATCTTCTGTTGAACCGGAACTTGTTTGTCCGGCTCCGTTTGCCCGTCCAGCCTCGTTTGGCATGGCAGACGAAAGGGTAAGCACCGAATTGGGCCTGACTGCGTTGATTTCGTCCACCTGAGTACGTTGTTCTACCGTACCCCAGCCTTTGGCTGAGCCTAAAACAATGGTATTTTCCGCCGCTTCCAGGTTCAGGCTGACAAAAAAGAGCCAAAAACTATACAATAAAGCGGCATAAAGTGCTGAGTTTGATTTTTTCATAGTACTACATTATAAGTATCGGAATTTTCGCCAATGAACCTTAAAAAGATTGCCGGAGAAGCTCCCAGAGAACCTGGAGTCTACCTGATACGGGATTCCGAAAACCGCATTATATATGTAGGTAAAGCCCGAATACTTCGAAACCGGCTTGCTTCATACTTTTCCGGCGAAAAGGACATAAAAACTCAGGTCTTGCTTCGTAATGCCGCTTCGATAGAAACAATCATCGTTACAGATGAATACGAAGCACTGCTGCTGGAAAACACTCTTATAAAACAACATAGTCCCAAATACAACATCAATCTGAAGGACGGAAAAACATACCCGGTAATCCGTCTTACCGCAGATTCCTATCCGCGGGTATTCCGAACCCGGCACATTATTGAAGATGGATCGTCCTACTTCGGACCGTTTCCCAATGTAGGAGCCATGGATGATATGCTGGACGTTATTGACCGGGTTTTTCCCCTGCGGAAATGCAAAACGCTTAAAAAACGGAAACATCCCTGCATGTACTACCACATTGGCCGCTGCTCTGCGCCCTGCTGCGAAAAGCTGAATACCGGAAACTATGCCCTCCAGGTAGACAGGGTAGCCAGGCTGCTTTCCGGGGATACAGCAACGCTTATATCGGAACTATCCAGTGAAATGCAGGAAGCGGCAACAGCTCTTCGTTTTGAGCGTGCAGCCCAGCTTCGTAATGCCATTAAAATTATTGAAGGTTTGAATAGTACCAGCGCCGTTGTGGATTTCGATCCAAATGGCCGGGACTACATAGCATGGGCAGCCGAAGGAGTGTTCGCCGTATACTCGGTATTTTCCATGCGCGAAGGAAAGCTTACAGGACGTGAACTGTACCGTACCAAGAGCGCTTCCGGCGAAAGCGAGTCGCTGATTACCTTTATTGCCGGTTACTACAACGGGGATCGGCTTCCTCCGGGACAGATCTACCTGCAAAGCTTTGGAAATCAAACAACAATCAACTGCCAGGGTGCAGATAATGCAGAACAAACCTTTGACATTGTTTCACTGGGCAAATGGTTCCGTGAACAATTCAGTCTGGAACCGCAGATCCTTGTTCCGGATGACAAACACCATAAAACAGTCATGACTATGGCAAGGCAAAATGCCGAAGAAGAACTCAGACAACGGCTTAGAGAACGCGGCGCAGGACCTGCACTGGACGAACTGAAAAGATGCCTGAACTTAAAAAACCGGCCCGAACGTATCGAAGGATTTGATATTGCCCAGCTTGACGGAAAACATCCTGTAGCCTCACTTGTCAGTTTTGCCGGCGGCATGCCCGACAAAAAAAATTACCGTCACCTAAAACTCCGCAGTGTAATTGGGGTTGTGGATGATTTTGCCGCAATGAGGGAAGCGGTAAAACGACGCTACACCCGGCTTGTCAGGGAGAACCGTGAACTACCCGACCTGATTTTGATTGACGGGGGTATAGGGCAGGTAAACGCCGCTAAAGGTGTTTTGGATGATCTGGGTTTGGACTGCGATATTGCCGGTCTTGCCAAACGGGAAGAAGAAATCTGGTTCCCCAATGCCAAAGAACCACTGGTCTTGGCCCGTAGCTCCGAAGCATTAAGGCTGCTTCAGTTTGTACGGGACGAAACTCACCGTTTTGCCACCTCACTCAACCAAAAACTGCGTTCTGCAAATCTGAAACTATTAACACTCGAATCGGTAGAAGGGATAGGCGCCAAACGGGCTGCGAAATTATTGAAACATTTTCAGAATATCGAAACAATCGCCGCCGCCGAAGCGGAAGACATAGCCCAGGTTTGCAGCTGCGGCACATCTGCCGCCCGCGCAGTCCGGGCTGCCGCAGGACTTGCCCTGACAGAACGAAAAAACCGGGCACACTTAATTAATTCCAGGCGCAATAACACCGCTAAAACCGGCAAGGCAGTACCATTCGGCGGCTATACCGCCGATCTGGCTGCCGATGCGCTCGAAGGAGGAATGGCCGCAGAAAGCGAAGAGAAGTACGAACTGGACACATCGACATAAATTGCTGCCTTCATGTTCGAGCCCAGGGCACCTGCCTCACCCTTTCCCAGGCTTAATGCAGATAACTTGTACAGAGATAGATGCTCTGCTCTAAAATGGAAGCTTTTCTAATGCTTTTCCTTAACCTTTTCCTTTTCCTTGGTGATTTTGTGTTCCAGTTTGTCTATCATTTTATCTATGGCAGTGGTAAGTTCAAAGTCCTGCTCTTTTATATGAACCGAAACCCCCCAGCGAAAATTGACTGTGGATTCGGCGGAAAATTGCTTTTCTTTGGTTATTGTAATTAAAAGGTCTACGATCATGTTCTCCAAATTGTGAAGCCGGGCGATTTTTTTATCCAGGTATTCCCTGGCGTCGTCGTGCAAATTAAAATGCACGGATTTAATGTCGATGTTCATGAAATGCCTCCAAAAAAAATTATATGGGAACTCCTAAAAACCTTACAGGAGTATTCAGAGTTTCCCGTTATCGGGTATACGATGAACCCAGATCAAGCTCTTTCCGGTATTTTGCCACAGTACGCCGTGCGAGGGCTATACCCCTCTGAGCCAACATGTCCGTTAATTCGCTGTCGGTAAGGCGTTTTTCATCACCGGTTATTATTTCTTTCAGTATTTCCTTTACCCCTTCCTTGGAAAAATCCGACCCCCTGGAAACGGAGTTTGTAAAAAAATGCCGGAGTTCAAAGAGTCCCCATTCTGTCTGTACATATTTACTGTTGGCAGTCCGGGAAATGGTTGTTTCGTGAACTCCCAATTCAACGGCAATATCCTTTAGAGTCAGAGGTATTAAAAACCTGGGACCATTAAGGAAAAAAGACCTCTGAAATTCAACAATAGCCCTTGTTACACGAAGCAATGTATGGTTTCGCTGGTTAATGGAATAAATAAACCAACGGGCTTCCTTTATATTTTCTCTGACAAAATCCCTGGCTTCTCTTCCATTAACTTTTTTTTCGGCAATTTTTAGAAAAAAAGGGTTTATTCCCAACACGGGAATTTCCTCATTATTCAGTATGATAGAAAGTTCACCATCTTTACGGCGGACTTCTACATCGGGTATCGCATAGCGCGTTTCCCTTGGGGCAAATTGCCTGCCGGGAAAAGGGGAAAGGCTTTCTTTGATACGGTTATAACAGGCCTCCAATTCTTCTTTGGTACAGCCCAGAACCTGGGCTGTCTCGGCAAAGTTCCCCTTTTCCATGTCTTTCAGGTAATCGAGGGCTGCTTCCATAACCGGAGGACAATCGGGAAGCAGCCGCGCCTGAACCAGAAGGGATTCTTTGTAACCGGAAGTACAGGTTCCCGGCGGTTCCAATGACCTGACCAAGGCAAGCGCTTTTTCGACATTGGAAGGATTTTCGTCTTTTAAAAAGAGTTCCGTAGCTTCTTTATAAAAACCATCATCGTCCAGGTTCTGTATTAATAGCTCCCCAATGCGGCGTATGTCGTCTTCTCCGGTTTCCAGGGCTAACTGCCACAGAAGATGTTCCTGCAGGGTTTCGGGCCGGGAAATGGCTCCTTCCAGAAAATTCTGGTGTTCATCTTCATCCATACCCTGACGGATAAAGCCTGCGTCGGAACTTGTCTCAAAGTAGGCTTCTTCTTCCTTTTGATAACTGCCGGTACCGGCGGCAACGACTGCTTTAGCATAAGCATCGGCTACAGCGTCCTGAGAAACAATGCCCCGCTCTTCCAGCACTTCCAAAGCAGGGTTTTTTTCTATTTCCTCCCCTATTTTTTCCTGCAAATCCAGAATGGGCAATTCCATCAGCTTAATGGACTGGTACAGTTGGGTATTCATCTTCAGCTGTTGGGATTGAATCATGCTCTGACGCTGTTGCATAATACCATTATTATCCCACAACTTTGCTCTGTCAGCAATTATTTTTCCCTCCAGTAGCTGGGACTGAATGTACCTATATAAATTATTACCTACAGGTGAGGGAAAGAACGCCCATTCAGGCCGGTTGGTCGTGGCTGCTGTTGACGGACGCTTTGGCGTCGCTGCCGTTGTAGCACGCCAAATGGCCTTCATGGCCAACCTTTCCCTCACCTGTGTGGCAACATTGATCCCGATACTTTCAGTCCAGCTACTGGTATATACGCGAATAAATAGGTTGAGAAAGGGTTAGGAGTTTTGCTTTTGGCGTTTCATGCAGAAACTTTAAGCCGCAATACACCATTTTTCCGTTTTTGCGCCAGCCGTTTTTCTTCTTCCTGCCGGATTTGGTAAACATCGGCAAGCATCTCTTCCAGTTCGGCCAGATCATGTCCCTGTGTAAGGTGATCAGGGTAGATGTTTATATACCCGACAAACCAGCCGTCATCTGCTTCCCAATAGGTATATGCAACATCCATTACAAACTCCTGTTCTTCAATGTCCTATATTTATTTTTGGCGGTAAAGCACACACCACATGGTTATTCCATAGGTAATTAATTCATTGTAAAATATACCTTCCATTTCATTATGTATTTATGATAGTATATTATCTAAGCTTATGAATAAAACTTTCATAGTATGTTGTACCCTGTATTTATGCCTTTCCGTTCCTGTATTTTCCCGAGGGGTTCAGGAAATACTCATGCAGCCTGTTGAAGCATATTATTCGGGCAAAATAGAAAATGCGGCATTTATTCTTTTCAAACAAAATAGACCGGAAGACAAACACTCCCTGGTAATACTCAACTGGGAACTGGGAGAAATGACCAAGGCAACGGAACTGCTGGAAGAACTGTTAAAAACAGATAATCTTAATCCGGCAGAAAAAGAAGAACTGCAATTTAAGTTATTTATCTCATATTATCTTATTGGCAGCTACAGCAAAGCGGCACAGCTTCGGAGTACTGTCGAAGCGGCAATATTGAAAAAAGATCCCCGTCTGCGGGCGGAATTTTATTTCTACAGCGCTGCTGTTTACGAAGAAATGGGTAGTCCCAAAAGAGCCATAGAATTGTACGAAAAAAGCCTTGAGCTCAACAAATGGCGGCCCATGGGCTGGTACAGGCTTGGTCTTTTGTTACGGGACAGCGATCCAAAGGAAGCGGAAAAATGCCTTCAAACCTGCTGGGATCAGGATACCTCTTTTACCAATGTCCTCCTCCCCCTGGCGCGATTATTGGCTGCCCGGAAAGAATGGCAAAAAGCCCGGGATTACCTTATTACTGCCAATGCACGGCTTCCCAATAACAGAGAAATAAGCACTGCTTTGGCGGAAGCCAGGAAGGTTGTTCCCGGTGGCGGCGTTTATGGGGATGGAGCATACCTTGTACGGCGGCAAATTACGGCAACCCCGCCAAAAGTAACCCCTGCCCCGCCTTACCCCAAAGAAGGAACAATACGCATAGGGCTGATTGAAAAGAGAAGCGTGGTTTCGGTTAAGGCAGGAGGAGCATTTTTTATACACGCTGCGGGAAACAACAACCCTCTCTACAGCAGCACAGCCGGCGAACAGTTCTGGGTTGAGTGCAGTAATGGCGTTGTTATTGTCCAGGATAAAAACAATAAAGCCCTGCTCCGCAGTGGATCTCCGCTGGTTTATGAATTAAGGAGCAACGAAAACTGTTCCATTGTATCGGGAGCGGTAAATGGGGCACCGGGAATTAACCGGACGTATCGGGGAGCCCTGGAATTCCGGCCCGGCCCGGAAGGAATGACCGTGGTAAATATAGTTTCCATGGAAGATTACCTTTACGGCGTCGTCCCCGTAGAAATGCCTGCAAGCTGGCCGGTGGAAGCGTTAAAAGTCCAGGCCATTGCCGCCCGATCCTATGCCATTGCCAACAAAGGACAATTTGCCGCCAGAGGTTTTGATCTTTTTGGAACCCCCCATTCCCAGGCATACCACGGCGTTGGAGGGGAGCAAAAAAACACCACCGCGGCAGTAGCTGCCACAAGAGGAATGGTGCTTATGGGGGGCAAACAACCCCTTAAAGCGTATTATTCGGCAAACCATGGCGGTTACAGCGAAGATTGCCTTACCATGTGGGGTTATGATGCATACATGCAGGCAGTACCGGACAAGTTACTCCCAATACGGACTGAACCCTTATCTCCGGATGCCTTGTACCGATGGATCAGGGAAACACCTGCAACCTATTCCAATGTTCCCCGTTTTTCGTATATTTCCGCTTACCGTTGGGAAAAGTGGGTTACTCCCGAAGAAATCCGCCGGCGTCTGCCGGAAGACCCCGGAGAAATTACACGAATAATTACCAGAGGCCGCGGTATTTCCGGCAGAATATATGAACTGGAAGTACAGGGAACCCAAAAAAATGTAATCGTTAAAGGGGATGCAATCTGGAATGCCATGGGCAGCCTGCGTTCAAGCCTTTTTACAATCCGCTATAAGCTTTCAAAAGGAAAAGTTGAATATTTTGTTTTCCAGGGCGCCGGTTACGGCCATGGTATCGGGATGGATCAACACGGTGCAGCAGGAATGGCCAGCGCGGGATTAAGTGCCAGCGACATACTCCTACACTACTACCCAAGAGCAGTACTGCAACGGCTGTAAAAAAAAGGGTATCCCTGCCGCAAAAAAAGTTTTTTAGGATCCAATACAAGCAAGAACACAATGCTTACCCTAATATACTGTATAGCCCGCCACAATGGGTTGAAAATACTACATCTACATTGTACCTTGCAAAGGAGGGATTATTATGAGTAAAACAAAAACCCGAAAACCACAAAAACATTACACTTTTGAAGATGTCTGGGCTGCTCTAATGGAAAACAGAGAGCTGCAAAAGGAAACAGACCGGCTCATGAAAGAAACCAGAGAAGCTATGAAAGAAACAGACCGGCAAATGAAAGAAACAGACCGTAGGATTGGTTTCCTGAGCAACCGCTTTGGAGAATTGGCTGAACATCTGGTGGCGCCGAATATTACCGAAAAATTTAACGCGTTGGGTTTTAACTTTGAACAAGTTTCCCAAAACCATCAAATTGATGATTCCTTAAATAATTGTTATACTGAAGTTGATTTAATGCTGGAAAACGGCACTACAGTAATGGTGGTGGAAGTAAAAGCAAAACCGCATAAAAAAGATGTGGACAAACACATTAAACGAATAGAAATTCTGCGTAGCAGGGCAGATGCCCGCAATGACATGCGAAAATTTCAGGGCGCCATAGCCGGAGCGATAATGACAAAACTGGTCAGAGATTATATACATGAAACCGGTCTTTATTCCATTGAACAAACCGGAGACACGGTAAGAATAAACATTCCGGAGGGCTTTAAAGCTCGTGAGTGGTAAGAGTTATTCCGAATAATTCGTTAGCTATCTTTTCTCAAAAAAAAGAGCTGTCCTTTCGGACAGCCCTTCTATGCAGAGGATTTTTAGAACCTGACAACCAGATCAACGTATACTACGTTGGTTTTAACTGCATCAGCATCTTTATCCGCTTTTGAATACATAAAAACATCACCGATTTCAAAGGAAGTTCTGTTGTCAATGAAGAATTTTACCGAAGGCCGGACGTTAAAGATATATGCATCCTTTACATAGGTAGGACCAACATCATACCTGCGATCATACTTATATCTATCGGTGGTGCTTGCACGGTCGCCGTGTAAAAAATACACTGCATCAAGACGGGGAACTATTTTACCGTCGGCCAGGGCATAGCTTACCCAGGGGTTAAAGCGAAGACCAACTTCCGGTTTATCCTTATTGGAACTACTGACAGTATCTCTATTGTTAAAATACTGTGCAGCATTAAGGCCAAAGCGGAGGTCGTCCATTTTGTAGGCAAAGGTTTCAAAAAGGTTAAATCTGCCGTTGTTGCTGAATTCATCGAATTTATCTTCATCAGTCCAAAGATAGTCCAATTCCGTTTCTACAATGGCAGTCAGGTTTTCCATCATGAGCAGTTGTAATTCACCAATGAGCCTTGCCCTATTCCTGCTGGGGGCGCTAGAACCAGTTTGAGTGAGACCACTATTGAATGACCTGAACGAAATATTGAACTTGAATACTTCCGGCATGGTATAGGCAGCGCCAAAGATATATTTAGCCTTATGCAATTCCGTAATAGCGCCAATGTCAGTAACTATATTATTTGCGTTACTGCCATCTATACCTTTTGAATATGCACCAGCGCCGATATTAAGCCCTTCTATGGGGGTAACCTTTACAAAGACTCCCAGGCCGTGACCGCCGCCTGCATCATCCCTTAATATTGGACCTGCAGTTTCAAATGTAGAGTCCGCTACAATACCTGCTTTAACCTGAACCATTTCAATGGGCCTGATCCATCCATAACCATACGCCAAACCAAGATCATACGAGCTATTTCCTGAGATAGCACCACTGTTTACCGAAGCTCCTTGTAACTGGATTCTAAAATCTGCACCGGCGGTTTTGTCCTCATTGGAATAAGAACCGTTAAGCCGGAACCTGCCGCCATATTGCTCGGAATCAACACCAGATGACTGAAGATAAGACTTGGTGTCATCTCCATCATTGGTAGTTACAATCCCAAGACCGTAATTCATATAGCCGCTGAACTTAAGTTCCTGGGAAAAACCGGCCGCCGTTATTGTAAAAACAACAATAAGAATACAAAAAATCCTTTTCATTAATTACTCCTTAATAAGATTTTACATAATGATTTATTTTGTGTGTTAAGGAATTGTTAATAATATTTAAAAAAATGGTGAAAACCGCATTTTTCTTTTCTCCGGCACAAGCAAGAGCGCAATGTTTACCCTATATACTGTATAGCCCGCCAAAATGGGTTGAAAAAAACACATTTGTATAGCATATTGTAAGGGGAAAGTATTTATGAGTAAAACAAAAACCCGAAAACCACAAAAAGGTCTTACTTTCGAAGATGTTTGGGCTGCTCTGATGGAAAGCCGGGAACAGCAGAAAGAGAACGCGCGAGAAATGAGAGAAAGTTCCGAGAGGCTTAATAAACAGCTTGGCAAGCTGGGTAATCGCTTTGGAAAACTTGTTGAACATCTAGTAGTGCCGAATATTAAAGAAAAGTTTAACGAGTTGGGCTTTACCTTTGAACAAATTTCCCAAAACCTTCAAATTGATGACTCTGCAAGAAACTGTTTTACTGAAGTCGATTTATTGCTGGAAAACGGCGATATCGTAATGGCTGTGGAAGTAAAAGCAAAACCGAACAAGAAAGATGTGAACGAACACGTTAAACGAATAGCAATTCTGCGCAGCAGGGCAGATGCACGCAATGACACGCGGAAATTCCAAGGCGCCATAGCCGGAGCGATAATGACAAAACTGGTCAGGGAATACATTCATGAAACCGGCTTTTATGCCATTGAACAAACCGGAGACACGGTAAGAATTAACATTCCAGAGGGTTTTAAAGCCCGTGAATGGTGATTCTTGGCCGTTAGTAAAAATCCTTGCTAACCTGTTTTAAAAGCTCCAGGTATAATCAATGTAGAAGACATTGGATATAACATACCTTTTATTTGGATCATTGGAATCTCCGTAAGCGCTGTCAAAATTACCAAAATCATAATTGAACACATTACCAATTTCAATAAAAGTTCCGCCAGTCAGATCGAACTTTACCGAGGGCCTTACACTGAACAGCGAACGGTTGCGATTGTCGCTTGAATTGAATTTGGGTATTCTGCTGCTGACAAACCCTCTCCGGTGCCACATAAGAGCTTCGTCCCCTCCAACCTTGCTTTGGCCGCCCAAGAAGTACACAAGATCCAACCGGGGTATGATATTATTAATTGTATACGATCCCCAAAGGTTAAAGACCAGACTGGGTGCATGTGCTATTGTTTGACCAAGAATATTTTTTCGATTATAGAAAAACTCAGCTGCATTAAGTCCAATCGTTAGATCATTGAGTTCATATGCGAAAGTTTGAGAAACAATGGTATTTCCTTCAACATCAAACTCTTCCAGCTTATCCAGGGAAAAGGCAACAACCGCCGTCAGATTCTCTACCGACAGCAAACGGAATTCACCGATTAACTGAGCGGATTCCTGCCTTCCCTCGTAATCATACCCGTATCTTTCGATATCAAGGCGAGTATCCTTCCAGCCCGCCTTGTTTTTTAAACGGAAAGAAGCGCCAAGGTAAAAGACATCGGGCATTGTATAGGAAGCGCTGAAAACATATTTAGCGTCTTCGATTTTAGGAGTAATAGCGTCATAACTGGGAAGAAAACCATTGTAGTTCAAAATATTATTGGAAGCTGCAGACTGTTGACTAATAAGATAAGCGCCGAATCCCAAATCCAGCCCGGATATTGGCGTTACCTTAAGCAAGGCGCCAAGGCCTTCGCCCACATCGTCGATAATGTACCAGTCGGTAGTTTGCCAACTGGTATCATCAATAAGGCCGCTTGCCAGATAGACAACATCGTCAAAAAGTTTCATCCAGCCATAGACAAAGGGCAGGGAAAAATATCCCCCCTGATCCAGACGGCTCTGTGACTGCAAGCGGAACCTGATGCCGGCGTTCTCTTCTTCGTTGGTATACGAACCGGTCAGCCGCAAGCGGTAGCCGTTTTGTTCCGAATCGACACCGAAGGCTTTTAAAACGGTATCCGAATCGTCAGAACTGCTGGATACAATACCTATGCCACTGTTAAAGTAGCCGCTAAATTTTACATCTTGGGTATACATATTAACGGTCACCGCCAGCAATAATACAACTAAACCAAAAATCCGCTTGTTTTTCATGTTTTATTCCTGTCCCTTATTTTCTGTATATTACTCACCATAGATTTACAGGGAACAGAACTTTCTGTTCCCTGTATCTTTTAAAGAATGCTACACCTCCAGGTTATCTGGATCGTACCACACGGAATCCCATGTCATTAAGATTATCTCTATTTGCCCGGTTATTTTCCCGGTAAGATGAACGAAGGCGTTCCGAACGATCAGATGGGGCAGCACCACTTTGAGACCATCCTCCTCCACGTATAACACGGGTACTCTCATGTCCGGAAGACGGTCCTGTAGGGTTTTCCGTAGGGTTTGTGCCATTTATATCTACCAAATCATTGTAGTAAGTCAATAAGAACCAGTCCCAGCACCATTCAAACACGTTTCCATGCATTTGATACAAACCCCAAGCATTCGGGGCATAACTGTTTACCGGCATAAGACCTGAAGAAAAATTTTGGCCAGGAGGAGCAAAATTCGCTTCAGAAGCAGATATGCTGTTTCTGTCGTTGTTGTACAATGTTTTTGTCCCTGCTCTGCATGCATATTCCCACTCCGCCTCAGTCGGCAACCGGTAACCATTGGCTTTGATATCCTGAGTTACCAAATATTTTAGTGTATCAGAGCTATTTGTGTTGGTTGTGTCTGATCCTATGGTTTTATTAATAGTGTAGACCGGAGTAAATCCTTCCAGTTCGCTCAGTTTATTACAAAATTCAACCGCCATATACCAGCTAACACGATACATGGGATAATTATCTCCTTTCGCAGCGCTATCTCCATCAAACCCCGTTGGCAGCGACCCCATTACCGTCTGATATTGCCCCTGCGTTACCACATATTTCCCCATGTAAAAACTGTTCACTGTTACTGGATGCTCCGGTTTTTCTCTTTCATCAGATCCACTATTAGTAAGTGTCGATACAGTACTCCCCATGAAGAAAGTTCCACCTGATATACTTACCATTTCGATAAAGCTAACATCGTCTGTACTTCCGTTATTACATGCAACAAAACTAATTATGATTGCAGACAACATTGCGATTCCAAATAATACGATTCTCTTCATAAAAAACTCCTTGTTTTCTATAGATCCTTTACTGGATCATTAATGGAATTAATATTTGCCTTTAGCCCTTAACAAGGGCAGGATAATACATGATCGTTACCAACTGTTAACAGGGAGTACGACGCGAAAACCCAAATCATAATAGTCTTTTCTCCACTGTCCGCTACGTTCCCGCCAGGCCGAACGAAGACGTACCGCAGGATGATCCCATGACCCGCCGCGTGTTATTCGGCGGTTACCGGAATCCAGCCCAGTAGGATTTTCCACCATATTAGGAGCGATATCATAGTAGTTTTTGTAAAAGTCGTCTTTATCGCTGCGAAAGGTCCAGTCCCAGCACCATTCGTACACATTCCCGTGCATGTCGTAGAGACCCCAGGCGTTCGGGAGATAGCTGCCTACCTCTGTTGGCCTTTTCAGCCAAACCATTGGTAGATCGCCATCGATATACGGAACTGCATTAAAATTCGCCTGATCGGTGTTAATAGTCGCTCCGGTATTGAACGGCGTTGTTGTCCCGGCCCTGCATGCATATTCCCACTGAGCTTCGGTGGGCAGCCGGTAACCGTTGGTTCCGGGTCTCAGTTTTACCGTCCATTTAACCCCATCTTCATTACTCAAGTTGTAACTGTCCCTAGTATCTTTAAATATATTGTAGGCCATTGTACGCCCTTCCAACTCACTTAACCTGTTGCAAAATTCCACCGCATCATACCAGCTTACCTGTTCCACCGGGAAGTTATCTGTATTTCCAAGGGATTTATACTGAAAGAAACTGGGGTTTTTCCCCATTACCGCCCGGTACTGTGCTTGGGTTATAAGGTATTTGCTCATCTGAAAACCGGTTAATTTTACCCAATGCTGCGGGCTTTCTCTATAAATATCATTGTTAGCTTCAGCCTCCGGACCGCCCATAAAAAAAGTTCCACCGGAAATCGGAACCATTTCGATATCAAGAAGAATGATGTTAGCATCGGTTTGACAGGCAAAAAAGCCGGATAAAATTACCAGCAACAACAAGGTAATCCCAAATAATGCAATCTTTTTCATTTAAAAACTCCTTTACTTCCCATAACTTTTAACAAGAGTGTCCATTGAGAGAAATATTTGGCTGACAGAGGTAATTTATCTTTAATATAGACGAGAAATGCAAATTGATTTGGAAAGAAAAATAACGTTTGCATTGGTTACCCCTTTACACAATGGTGGGTACAAGTGTTTCCGCTTGTGCCTTATCGTTCCGCAGAGCATAACCTTACCAAGCTTTAGCTCTGGGGAATCGGAGTTGAAAGTAGTATATCACTGTTTTTAGAAAAAAGCAAAATAAATGATTAATTTTTTAATATTTTCTTTTTCGATACATGTAAAAAAAAAGACCGCCGGTTTCCCGGACGGCCTTACACCCCTTTTTAGGCTCCCTGAGATAGAAAAGGGAGCATTTGATTATTGCTCATCTATACGACTGGCTCTCCCAGATTTGACTTTCCTGAAACCCGTCTATTGATTGTATCATAGCAAGCCAATAATCCGCTTCGTTTTGTGAAGTATACGGTCCAACCCGTACACGGTAAAAGGTATTACCGTTAATTTCCTGGTTGGTAACAATGGCGCTGATACCTTTGGTACCAAGGGTACTTTTTACCCCGTCGGCCCTTTCCCTGGTCGAAAACGAACCGGCCTGTACCCAATAATCGCGAAATGCTTTTTTGGGCTCTGCAGGGGCAGGCTTTGACTGGGCAACTGGTTGGGCGGCCGGTTTTGCGGCAGGCTTGGCAGCCGGTTTGGCAGCCGGAGCAACGTCGGGAACAGCTGTGGTTGCCGGCTTGGGAACATTGATTACTGTTATTGCAGGATCGTTGTCAGTATTACTGTCTTGAACGGGAGAACTGCCATTGGGATCCAGGAGTCCCCGAAACAACTCGTCCTGTGACAATGTCGAAGGATCAGCAAAAGCTGAACGGTTTACTCCGGAATTTACAGAAGAAACGTCGGGAGTAACAACAACTTCGGAACCAGGCTTAAAGACCAGTATAGCAGCACTAAATATGATTACCAGAACTACTCCCACTGAAACTGCAATCAACAATAATTTTTTCTTTTCCATTATGAAAACCTTCCAGTATGGCTTCTATTTGTTTTTCCAGCATCCGGGGAGAACCGGAAAATCCGGAATTTTGTATGGTATAAATATCGGCTTCGGGGAAAAAAAGTTGAGCGGGGTTTTCTGCGGTTTTGCTTGTTTTTTCGGCTCTGCCGGCTGTTTTTCGATAATGCGGAAAATCCTTTTGGCTAAGAAGCTGGTTAATAAGTTCCCATGGAGGGCGTTTATCCCGTCTTAGCGCCCGGAAAAAACGGAGATAAAACGGAGCGCATACGACAATTATCACGTTCAGTTTATTAATTACGGAAGATTTATGCAGCAGGGCGGCGTTAATGACGCAAGTTCCTGTTTCCTGACCGGAAATTTTGCCCAATTTCCTGCCTGTAATCCATTCTTCGGTAAGGCGATTAACACCGGGATGAACAATGGATTCCAGGACAGCTAATTGTTCCGGTTTACCGAAAACAATTTTTCCCAAAAGTTTCCTGTTTATTACTCCATTGGGATCCAGAATCTCTTTTCCAAAATGTCCGGTTATTTTTTCTGTTTCGGCTTCAATTATTTCATGACCAAGCCTGTCTATATCCAACACGGGAAGACCATGTCTTTCCAGAAGGAGGCTTACATGGTTTTTCCCCGCACAGTATAACCCTGTTAATCCAATTATCATTTATTCCAGATATTCGTTAAGCCATCCAAAAAAAGCTTCGATCTTGTTTCTCTCGTTCTCAATCCAGCTGTCGACATCGGGATCGACGCTGATTGCAATGTATTTGCAATAAATATCGAAATAGTCGGAAAGTGCAATCCGGTTAAAGAACGGTGAATAAAAATCCCACCACAGCTCATCTCCGCCGCTACGCTGAATTCTGCCAGAATTTTTTAAATCCTCCAAACTGGTCATAATGTAATACAGCTTGGCTTTTGTTTTTTCCGCATCGCTTAAGCGAAAGTTTTCTTCATCCAGGGCAAAAGCTGTAGAAATCACTATATCGGAAGCTGTGAAAGCGCCATTATCCCGAACCCCAATCCCGATCTCGATCGTATCCTCAGGTTTGAGCATATAAAGTATCGTATTGTAGGACTGTAATGCCCGCTCCGTATTCGGTTCCAGCAAAAGGAAATAGCAAAGTGCATAAAAAGCCTGCGTACTTTTTCCGTCTTCCATACAGATCTTGCCCATAAGGTAATTACTGCTGGCATGATTCGGATTAAAAGCAAGACCTTTGGCAAGCGCTTCGAGAGCGTCTTCCCGTTTTTCGATGCGGTAATAACTTACGGCCAGATTATAGTAAAGAAAGGTATTGGAAACACCGTAATCGTTAAGCGCTTTCAGGTATACATTAATTGCTTCTTCGCTTCGCCCCATGTTATCCAGGGCAGAACCTTTTAAGTCAAGCAAAGAGGGAATTACTTCCGTATAACCCCTGTTTTCCGCTTCTTCAATTCCTTTGTCAGCCATTTCGAGTGCTGCGTCATTGTTACCCATGGAAATATAAGAATAACCCATTTCATAAAGAATTACCGGATGATTCGGTGCAAGTTCCAAAGCCTGGTTATAATAATTAAGGGCATTTTGATAATCCCTCTGGTCATGATAATGTATCCCGGTTCTGACAAGTTCTTCCGCCTCCAGGCTAAGGTAGTTGTCATAATTATCTGCCAGAAATTTTTGAGTTTCCAGAGGAGCCGGTTTTCCGGCGCAACCCGGAAAAATGATCATAACCAATAACAACACTCCCGAAAAAACACAACGGAAAGATTTCTTCATTTTTCTTTTCCTCGCTTATAATACACTATAAAGGTGTAATAAATGCTTGTCAAATGCTTTAAAATTAAATAAAATAATGCGAAGGAGAATTATGAAGGTAATAGCATTTAATGGAAGCCCCAGAAAGGACGGAGTTTCGGCCAGGGGAGTTTCCATAATAGCGGCAGAATTGGAAAAAGAAGGAATTGAAACCGAAATCATCCAGGTTGGAAACCTGAAAATTCAGGGTTGTCTGGCCTGCAGAAAATGTGCGGAATTGAAACGCTGCGTAATTTCCGATGATCCCGTGAACGAATGTTTTGAAAAAATACAAAATGCCGATGGAATAATTCTTGCGTCTCCGGTTTACTTCGGGGGAATTGCAGGAACGTTTAAAAGCTTTTTGGATCGTCTTTTTTTCCCCGGCGTCAAAATGAAGTACAAGGCCGGAACAACGGTAGTATCCCTCCGTCGCACAGGAGGCATTTCAGTTTTCCAGCAATTAAACAATTATTTTAATCTTGCTCAAATGATCATAACACCGGGGATCTACTGGAATGTAATTCACGGCAATACCCAGGAAGAAGTTTTACAGGACGAAGAAGGCCTGTGCATAATGGAAACCCAGGGAAAAAACATGGCATGGCTCATCAAATGTCTTGAAGCCGGCAAAAAAGAAGTTCCCGTACCGGAACTTCCTCCACGGAAACGGACGAATTTTATTCATTAAACAAACCCCTATCTGTAGCAGAGCCTGGCAAAATAACCAATCCGAACAGATCCAGCAAAGGGGCAGAGGCTGTACTGGCAAAAACTTGGAGAAAAACTGTTTGCTTATAGCTGTAAATAACCAATTTCATTCACACAAATCTTTGAGATCGTAATTTGCGATCTTAAACTTGAAGTCGCAAAATGCGATATCAAATTGGGGCAGACGGTGTAAACTTCATTATGTCTTTACCATTTTTTTGATGCTACTTGGCAAAAAGGTAAAAAATCAACATTGTCGAACGTTCTCCAGGGCTGGTATACTATTGAATAAGGAAAAGTCGTCTCCGCTTCGCGGAACCATTCGATTAATCCATATAAAGCAGCCACCGACAAAGATATACCTCTTAACATGGCAACAAATCAATTATTGCAATGGATTCATGTTTATACGCGGCCTAACATAAATGTGATGTCAGCCGCTTAAAAGTTACCTTAAAATAATTGTAAAAGCTTTAAGCGATAAATATAACTTTCACAACCCCCTGCCGTAGGATTATAGAAAAAGAATTAAAAAACTACAAAAAACACTTCAAGGGTAAAGTAGTTTTTTGCAATTGTGATGACCCCGAAACTGCCTATGGCTCAAAGACCCCTTCTACGGGTACACGAACAAGGTTTACCATACCCAGGGGGTGCCGGCGGAGAAATCCGGCAAAGTTTGTTTCTTCGGCGCTTTCAAATACCAGAATCTGGAAGTTACCGTATTCATTAAAATAGGGAACCAGGACTGCCACATGGTAATGCTGACGCTGAGGGGGAGTGGTATTACGTTCCCGGTTTACCGATGCAAGGTATATATTGCCCGGCTCGTTAATGGCCAGGGTATACAGTAAAGGCCGCAGTCCTTCCATGCTGAAACCTGCATTAAGAAGAAACCCCGGATAACTTATTATTGCGGCGGTTCCCCTGCTCCGGTCTATCAGAGCGGCAAAGGTTTCCTGCCGAACTTCTATATTTTCCAAAATGGCATAAGCAGGCGAACGCAGCACTTTGGCCGCTTCCAGCGCCAGATTACGGGTCCAGTCCAGACCAAACAGGGAATCCCGTTCCTCAAAATTAGCCGCCAGAGAAGATATTCTGGGGGTTACAGGCTCTTTAAGGGAACGAACGGAAAGGCGTCTTTTTGTAACAGGCCTGAGCATTCCGTCAACAACCCATTTGGCAAAGCCCGAACAGTTAAGCCCAATCGGAGCGGTTTGCTTCTGGAGTGTTTGAATCAAAACATAGGAACCTGTTTCGTCAATAACTCCGTCGTCTTCGTATGTAACAGTGGGCAGTGCAGCGCGCATTTTAGTTACAAAGGTATTTATGTTCCGGTACAGGCGAGGATCCGGGTCAAAGTAACGGCGGGGAAACCGGTTTCCGGCAGCGCCGAGGACTTCTTCTACAGGCATGGTAAGGAGCCTTTCGAAAGGGATTCCTATAGGCAGACCCCGGACTATATAGGCTTCGTAGAGAACCAGGTCTATTTGGCTTTTATCGTTTCCCAGCGGTCTCCACTGAACATAAATCTGGGGATCGCTTCGCATAAACATACGAATCCGGAGAGGAGCGCCGGTATTAAGGTTCCGGGTGTAAATCCAGGAACCCTGGGCCCAGCCGGGATACGTCCCGTTTCGTTCCCGGGCCAGAATTACCGAAACCTCGTTATTCCGGGCTTCCGCCCTTACCTGGACAGATACTCCGCCGGGCAGATTTCTGACAAACGGCCTGTTTCGTACCACCATGGAAGGGCTTTCCGTAAGCCAGGTATCCTGTATGGATGTCCGCAATGACGAATCATCCTGAATGGAAGAGGTATGTACATCCGCGGCAAAAACCGGCCAAATTAAGAATAACAGTATTCCCAAAAAGGCCCATTTATGTGTATACTTAATCGGGGAAAATGACATAATCATTCATAATCAGTATCGGTCTTTAAAACCCAATAAACAAGGGGAGAAGGTATGAAAACAGTAATGGTAGTTGATGATTCACGAATTATGCGAAATATCGTGAAAAACACTTTTTCAGAGCTGAAGATTCCCTGCCAGTTTCTGGAGGCAGGAAACGGCAAGGAAGCATTACAGATGCTGCAGACTCAGCCGGTTCATTTAATTTTATTGGACTGGAATATGCCGGAACTTTCGGGGATTGATTTCCTGCAGGTTGTAAGAAGCATGGATCAGTACAAAACGCTGCCCATTATTATGGTTACCAGCGAATCTGCAAAGTACAATGTTATCGAAGCTCTTAAGTACGGCGCAACCGATTATATTATCAAACCTGTAAACGAAAAAATCTTTACAGAAAAACTGTCAAAAATCACCATATAAAGCTTTTTCAAAACTTCAGTTTTTGAAAAAGCAACCTTATATTTAAAGGAAAAACCGGTCTTTTTACAGGTTTTTCCAAAGCCATTTTCGAAGTTAACAGAGTTTTGAAAATGGCTCATCTAACAAACGCCGGATCCGTCCGGTGGAAGGAATTTTTATGGAACAATATATCCAGCCTTTTATCGAAGTAACCAAGAGTACTTTTAAGGATTTTGTCGGTACCGAATTGGTTGTCGACCGGCCCTATATTCAGCAAAAAGACGCCGCCAACGAATGGGACATTTCGGGAGTTATCGGACTTAGCGGCGAAGCCCGCGGAGCAGTAGCAATTGGCATGAAGTCCGCACTGGCAATCAAGTTGACTGATATGTTAACCAATGCCAAACATTCTTCTATAGATGACGAAGTGGTGGATGCCATCGGAGAAATTGTTAATATAATTGCAGGCAATGCAAAAAGAGGCCTGGAAGAAGCTTTCCGTCTGGTAATTAGCCTTCCGACCATTGTCAAGGGTACCGGACATCAAATTCAATGGCCCCACGGACAAGCCAGGATCATCAGTATCCCTTTTACAGCTTTTGAATCAGAAACATTTTCCCTTTCGGTTGCTATAGAATCCCTCAAGGGGGACTAGGATGGCAGAAGAAAAAACCGGTAACTTTTTTTCCAGTTTCTTAAATAACTTCCTTAATAGCGGGAAAATCAGAAGTACAGACGAGAGTCTTCGTTACAACATTCTGAACATAGCTATTCTGGCAGGAGGGCTCTTCCTGGTAATTTTCGGAACCTCCGTTACCCTGGAAGGAAACATACCACGGGGGATTTCCGATTATGCAATGGCTGCCCTGTGTTTTATTATCCTCTTCCTGTTAAGAACCAAATTGCCCCTTCAGATTCCCGGAGGAATTGTCGTAGGCGCTTTTGGCATAATGTGTACCATGTTTGTATCCACCGGGGAACTCCACGGATTTGCATCTTTGTGGATTTTTTCATTCCCTCTTTTGGCAATCTTTGTATTGGGCATGACAATAGGGCTGATCTTTTCTGTATTGCTGCTCTGTGCCGTGGTAACTTTTACCATAATTCCGGGACTTGCCGGAATAAGTTACCATATCGACTCGGCAACCAGACTAATCGGCGTATATTTTCTGGTTACCCTTCTTACGGTTATCTATGAACAAAGCAGGCTGATAAAGGACAGCCGGGTCAGCCGCCTGAATCATGAACTCCGGGTGGAACGGGATGTTATTACTGCCATGAAGGATAACCTTCCCATCGGAATGTTCCTGATGAACCGGGAATATATAATTCAGGGCGCCTACTCAAAACCCCTGGAGGACATTCTTGGCACCGATAAAATCGAAGGAGAAAAAATTACCGACTTCCTTACGGCTTCTCTTAAAGCCAAAGAACGGGATATTTTTGTTGATTATTTAAAAATGGTCCTGGAAAGGCAATTCGATGCCAAAATGCTGGAAGATATTAATCCCATCAAGGAATTTACCTACACAAACAACTATAACAACAGATCAAAAATAATCAGGACGGTTTTTTCCACTGTAGATCAGGGGCTGAATGACTTTTATGTCCTAGGAACCATGGAAGATATTTCGGAAACCAGAGAACTGGAACGGAAACTGGCGGAAGAAGCGACCAAACGCGACGAAGAAATGAAGGATCTGTTCCAGGTAATTCAGGTTGATCCGGCAGTGTTCGGCGATTTTATCGAAGACACGGAATACGAATTTGATCACATCAACGAAATCCTGAAAAACAAAAGTCTTTCGGCAAAAGATGCCATGGTCAATATTTATCAGTCAGTTCATGCCATTAAATCCAATGCATTAATTCTGGGGTTGGATAATTTCAGTACCAAGCTTCACAATCTGGAAGATGTTATCAGACAATACCGCGACGGCGATGATATTACTTTCGAAAACGTACTTCATATAACGATTGAACTTGAAAAGATAATGAAAGAAAAAGACAAGTTCCGGATTATCATTGACAAGATCGAATCGTTCCGTGCTGCTACGGGGGGCAGAAGCCGTCAGGATCAGTATGTTTTGGTTGAGACCCTTTTTAAAGCCTGTGAAAATGCCGCAAGAACCGAAGGAAAAGAAGTAGGCTTTTTTGTAGATCAACTGGACGAAACAATTCTGGAAAACGGGCCCCGACGGGTAATCAAGGAAGTGTTGACTCAACTGGTGCGAAATTCGGTTGCTCACGGAATAGAAATGCCCGAGGAACGCAAAGAAAGCGGTAAAGAGAGTCAGGGAAGGATCAGCCTTTCCATAGTACGGGAAAGCAATCAAATCCATTTAAAGCTTTCTGACGACGGCAAAGGGATAAACCTGAACAAAATTAAGGAAAAAGCCCTTGAACTGAAACTTCTTTCAAAAGAAGATGCGGAAGAGAAAAAAAACCTGCTGCAGGTTATCTTTTCTCCCGGTTTCAGTACTGCCGATGCGACCAATCTTAACGCAGGACGGGGTATAGGACTTAACCTGGTACGTGAACGGCTAAAAGAACTTCACGGTTCCATTAAGATATCCAGCGAACCGGGAAAAGGCACCTGCTTTGATCTGTTTATCCCCGGTGATAATGCAGATGAAAGCAAGGATTCGTAATTGCGGAATTAAAGAGGTAAACCATGGAATTAAATGCCCTGGAAGCACAGGAAAAAAATAAAAGCACCCTTAAATTCAGAATAACCTTTTTCTTTGTGTTCTTTTTATCAGCGGTTTTTGCAGTATTTATGATTACTTCGGTATTGCAGGTAAATACTGTAATTAAGTTTGTCGGCTCTCATTATGCCCGTCCGCCGGTAGACCGGGCTTTAAATCTGATTAATGCCGAATCGTTCGAAAAGCTTGCAAAAAGCCTTAATCCTTCCGATCCGTATTATTCAATAACACAGCAAAGGCTTTACGGAATAAAACAAGACACCGACTGTTTATACCTCTACACCATGGCACAGGATGAAGGAACTATTTTTAATTACATTATAGACGGCAGCGACAGGGTCGGCGGGGAAAGCTTTTCTCCGATAGGAATGCAGGAAGACCTGGATGAATGGGACGGCGCCGCAATGAAAGCATTTAACACCGGAACAGTTCAGTACGGAACCATAGACAAGACCGAAGAATACGGTTCCACCATTTCCGTCTATGAACCTATTATAAATAAAGACGGCGAAGTGGTTGGACTGATTGCCTGCGATATTGCCGCCGAAGAAATTGTTGAATGGATACACACCCAGGTCTTATGGCAGTTAATTATTGTATTTGTATTGTTTTCGGTAGGGTTAATAGTTTATGTTACCTTGATCGATAAAGTTAATAAAAGTTTTGCCCTGGAATTTTAACAATAAGGAAATTCAGGATGAAAACCGTACTTTGTTATGGAGACAGCAATACCTGGGGCTATAATCCCAAAGGCGGCCGTTTTGATTATTCAATACGCTGGCCGGCGGTTATGGCATCCCTGCTTAACCCGCCCGGTATAAATCCCGGCATGCCGGGCAGCGCCGATCCTGCATTCTGGGTTGTGGAAGAAGGCTTAAACGGAAGAACCACCTGTCTGGAAGACCCGGTAGAAGGCGATCGCAACGGTTTGCGTCAGCTTATTCCCATATTACGGAGTCATCGCCCGCTCGATCTGGTAATTGTTATGCTGGGAACCAACGATTTAAAACGCCGTTTTAACCCAAGCCCGTACGAAATATCCCACGGCGCACAGCTTGTAGCAAAGGCTGCTCTTTCTTCGGAATGCGGACCTGCTGACGGGCAGCCGAAAGTGCTGATGGTATGTCCGGTGCCAATTACCGAAGCAGAAGCCTTTGCGCAAATAATTTCTCCCGATGCGTTTGAAATATCCCGGAAAATGGCCGCCCACTACAGGGCATGCGCCAAAGAATGCGGTGCTGCTTTTTTTGATGCCGGAGAAGTGATCGGCGCTTCCAGTCCTGTCGACGGAATCCACTGGGAAGCTGACGATCACCGTAACTTTGCCAAAGCCATGGCAGAACAAGTACGGAAGCTGCTGGAAAATTAAATTTGTTCTTGTGCCGAAACTAACAGAGCTTTGAAACCAACTCAATTAACAGCGTTTTGGAAAAGCTCAGATAGTTTTTTTCTTTTCAAAAATGGCTTTTAAGCTCTCCGAATAAGAAGGTTTTGCAATACCGAATTCTGTAACAATTGCGGTAATCAGGCCATGATCGGTAACATCAAATGCAGGGTTAAAGACCTTTACCCCCATTGGGGCCATACGTTCACTGTACCACATCTCCGTAACTTCTTCCGCTTTCCGTTCCTCAATCACAATATCTTTACCTTCTTTGATCGACATATCGATGGTTGATGTTGGTGCGCATACATAAAAGGGAATTCCGTAATGCTTTGCAAGGATCGCCACACCGGAAGTGCCGATTTTGTTGGCCGCATCCCCGTTGGCGGCTACCCGGTCGCAGCCCACAAAACAAGCTTTTACCCAGCCGTTTTTCATTACCATGCTTGCCATATTGTCACAGATAATCGTAGTATCGACTCCGGCGGAAACCATTTCAAAAGCCGAAAGCCTTGCGCCCTGAAGAAGCGGCCGGGTTTCATCACAGAAAACCTTAAAATTCATCCCCCGTTCCCGGCCCAGATGAACCGGCGCCAAAGCTGTGCCGTAACGCACTGTGGCAAGCTGGCCGGCGTTGCAGTGGGTAAGTATGCCGTCGCCGTCTTTTATAAGTTCTAATCCGTATTCACCGATGGATTTACAGACCTGTATATCTTCATCCCGTATTTTTACCGCTTCGTCATGGAGAAATTTTTTAAGTTTGGCCGGGCTTTCTTCTTTGTGATCCAGCACCACCTTTTCCATCCGGTCGAGAGCCCAAAAAAGGTTTACCGCCGTGGGTCTGGAACTTGCAAGGTAATCTTTGGCTTTTTTAAACCTGCCGTAAAAACCATCGTAAGAGCTTTCGTCTATTTCCAGCGCTGCTAGGTACACCCCAATGGCGGCAGCCACGCCTATAGCCGGCGCTCCCCTTACTTTTAACAGGTATATTGCCTGGAAAATATCTTCCTGTTTTGTCAGATAAAGAATTTCCACAGTTCCGGGAAGTTTGGTTTGGTCAATAATTTTAAGTGCCTGTTTTTCTTCGTCCAGTGCAACGGTGTCTATGGATAAAATGTTTTCTGCCATACTTTTTCCTTTGTTAAAAATTCAAACCAATGGTATTTACAGGGTTTTATCCGCCGCTGCAATAGCTTTGCTGAAAGAAGCGGTAAAATCTTTGCCTGTTTTGAATTTTACCCTGTTCATAACAAGGTCTTTGGCACAGAGTATATTGATCCGTTCCGCTCTGATCCGCTTGTTTTTATCCGCAATGGTTGTAACATCTTTTACCTGGGCCATTCCCACGGTACGGCGGACAAGCTCTGTACCGGCTCCGGCGGCAGTGTCGGCAATAATTGTATCCAGATAATATTCGGCAAATCCTTCGGTCTTTGCCATTAAATCGGTAACTTTTTTTCCGTACTCCGCAATAAATTTGGATTTAAAGAGATCGATCACTTCTTCTGCGGTACGGAGAGTCCATTCACAAAAAGAAGTGTTCCCGGCAGCATCCCCGTTGTCCCAGGCAAAGAAAAGGTTTGCAATAATATTGCCTATGTCGTAACCCATGGGACCGTAAAAGGCAAATTCGGGATCAAAGATTATGGTCGAATCCGGCTTAACAAAGATTGAACCTGTATGAAGATCCCCATGAAGCAGCGCCTGGGCATTGTTCATAAAGTCAAACTTAAGTTTGGCAATTTCCAGGTGCAGGGCTTTATCTCCGTACAGTTCTTTTTTTACAAATTCAAGATTTTCCGGCGTTACAATATTCCGTCCTTTGGCATCGTTATAGGGTTCGGTATAGATAAGGTCTTCGGTAATTTCGCAGAGTTCGGGGTTAATAAAGCTTTTAACCAGTTCCTTTTTTTCCTTGTGTTCCATAACAACGTCAGTGGTATTAAGCAGGGTATTTACCATATAGGTGGTAACGTCTTCGGCAAATTTTGGGAATGTCTGATGTTCCATCAGGGCATAGCGCATAAGCCGGTGGTCTGAAAGGTCTTCCATAAGGCAGGCGCACATTACCGTATCGTACTTAAAAATTTTGGGAACCAGGCCGGGGGCAAATTTGTCCTGAATAATAAGAATTTCCGATTCAATACGGTTTCGATCGGTGGTAATCCTCATCTCGGCGGAAATGCGAAGCTGTTCTCCTGCCTGCTTGACGATAATAGATTTGTCCGTCCCTTCTTCCACTGCCCTGAATACATAGTTCAGGTTGCCGTCGCCTATTTCCTTAACGGTAATATTTGAATTGACGGCAAAGTAATCAGGCAACTGATCACGGACATACTCACAGATATCCCCTTCTTTCATCAAAAAGTATTTGGAAAAACGAGACATGACTTCCTCCTTGTAAAAACCAATCACCCTCTGCCGGAAATTTAATCCCTGCAGGGGATTTATTTTTTACGTATTGAATTAAGGGCCAGGGCAACCGCCAGGATAAGACCCTTAAAAATGTTTACCGTGTAGTAGGGAACCGAAGCCATAATAAGACCGTTTTCCAATACACCGATAAGAAAAGCGCCTGCCAGGGTTCCAAAGGCATTGGGCCGTCCTATACCGGCCACCGAGATCCCTATATGTGCTGCCGCCACGGCTCCCATAAGATACGGAGCGCCGGAGTTAATCTGTGCATTGCCAACACGGGCGCCTACCAGAATTCCTCCAATGGAGGCAAGCAAGGCGCTGAATACATAAGCCATTACCCGGTATTTCTGAACATTAATGCCTGAAAGCCGTGCAGCTTCGATGTTGGAACCTACGGCATACATATAACGGCCATGCTTGGTAAACGTAAGGAAAAGAAAGGCCATAAAAACCAATAACAGCATTATAATGATAATCCACGGTTCCCGTCCAAAGACACGCAGAAGCGCCGGCACTGTTCCCGTGGCTGTCGTGCCGTCGGGCCGTACCATGCGTTCATTAATGGCCCCGCCGCCGGCATAGGTCATGGCCACCCCTTCAAACATAAACATTGTTGCCAGGGTAGCCAGCATATCAAATATTTTAAGTTTAACTATCAAGAAACCATTAATAGCCGCAATAAACAAAGAAATAAACAGCGTTAATAAAATTGCCAAAAGGGTTCCAGATACTGTGGTTCCCATGGAAAACCATATAAAAAATGTCATACATACGGTATTGGACATGGTTGCCGCAGAACCGACCGAAAGATCAATACCATTAACTGTCAGTGCAAAAGTCATTCCTATTGCAACAATGGTAACAATACATACTGCCCGGATAATGGTAATCATATTGGAGATAGTTCTGAAAAAAGGCATGGACACTGAAAAAACAATAAGCAGGGCAGCAATGGTAAGCAGTACCCCCCACTTGGCAATAAAATCGACAATTACTGCCTTTTGATCCCGTCCCGCGGCTTTTGCGCTCATCTTTAATTACCTCCGGTTGAATAGTAGAGCAGTTCTTTTTCGCTGGATTCCGATACTTTTACTTCTTTTACAATACCGCCATCGTACATAACATAAGCCCTGTCGGCGATGGTTGTTATTTCGGAAAATTCACAGGAAGCATAAATAATACCCTTGCCCTGGGCTGCAAGGTCTTCAATTAACTTAAAAATATCATGTTTGGATCTTACATCAACCCCTTTGGTAGGTTCATCAAAAATATAAATATCCGCATCGGACACCAGCCATTTGCCTACTACCACTTTTTGCTGATTTCCGCCGGAAAGGTTGGCCAATATCTGAAATTTTGAAGGAGTTTTAATTCCCAGTTCATGTATTATTTTACCGGTAGCTTCAAGCTGGCGGCGCTTTACCACAAATTGAATTTTATTAAGAAATTTATGCAGCGCCGAAATAGTAATATTGGCATACACCGGATCAATAACAATAACCCCTTCCTTGCGCCGTTCCTCCGGTACCAGGGCAAGACCGCGTTTTACCGCCTGGGAAGGAGAACGGGAAGTAATATCTTTGCCTTTTAGTTTTACCGTTCCGGAAGAACTGCGGTAAGCGCCGAAAATTGTCTTGCAAAGCTCTGTTTTTCCCGCCCCTACAAGACCGGCAATTCCCACAATTTCTCCGCTTCTTACGCTAAGGTTTATGTTCCGAATCCGTTCTTTTTCTTCTGTAAGGTTGTTCAGTTCCAGCACTACATCACCAATGGGAACAGTTGTTTTCTCGTATACTTCATCAAACTTTCGGCCCAGCATATATTCCACAATCTGATTAATGGTCAGATCGGGAGTAATTTCCATATCCTTAACCACCTGGGCATCCCGCATTATCGTAATATGTTCGCAGATTTCAAAGAGCTCGGCCAACCGGTGAGAAATAAAAACTATTCCTACATTTTCTTCCTTGGCCAGATACCGCACTACCTTAAAAAGGTTTTCTGTTTCCGTGTTGGAAAGAGGGGCTGTAGGTTCATCGAGTATCAGAAATTTACACCGTTCCCTGGCAGCGCTGGCCAATAGAACCATTTGCTTTTCTGCCAGACTTAAATCGGAAATTGGTTTACGTACATCTATATCAACGCCAAGCCGCCGGAGAGCTTCATTGGCGGCGCTGCGAATATTATTCCAGTTAACAAATTGCTTTTTCCCCATCTTGTTGACCAGTACATTGGTCATTATATTTTCCGCCACCGAAAGGGATGGGGTAAGGGCCACGTCTACTTCCTGATAGACAATTTCTATGCCCAGTTCCTTGGCGGCTTTGGGAGAACGAATTTCAACTTCTTTTCCATTAATAAAAACTTGACCTGTATAGTGGCTGTTGACTCCGGAAAGAACCTTCATCAGGGTTGATTTACCGGCGCCATTGGCCCCTATCAGGGCATAAATTCTGCCGCTTTCTATATTGAAATCAACGTGGGAAAGAGCATACACACCAGGAAATGTTATTGAGATATCCCTCATGCTAAGGGTTGATTTTGCCTGCTGTTCCAAACTGCTGTACCTCGGAATCGATGGAGTACAATGAAAGGCCCATTCCCGGCAAAAAATGCCCGCCCGGGCCATTACCCTGACCTATTAAGCTTGCCCCAAAATTCATTTTGGAGCAAGCTCTTCAGGCTCCGGTATTACTTCTTAGCAGCGGCTTTAATTTCAGCCATCCAGCCAAAATGATCCCATACGCCCTGTTCCTGGCCCCAACCGGGTACCACGGTGGCGATATTGGTCATGTTAATAGAAGAATTAAGCTGAGTTGTCTTTACACCCTGGGCATCCAGATTGTAAGTATCCGGGGTTGACTCACCGGCAAACTTGGCGGCCAGAAGCCTCATGTTGGAAATGCCGATAAGTTTGGGATCGACAGCGGCTGTAGAAACCCAGATGTGGGGGTATTCAAGCATAAGGTTAATGTCGTCGTTGGAAATATCGATTGACATAAGCAGGATATCCGACCGTCCGGCATCGTTCAAAGCCTGGAGACAGCCCTTGCCCAGTTCGTCATAAGAACCCCAAATGGCATCTACTGTACCGGGAGTAAGCCGGGGAAGCAGGGCGGCAAAGGAATCCTGGGTACCGCCGCGGGGATTGGAATAATCAACCGGGCCAACCAGGGCGACTTCGACAATTTTGCCTTCGTTCACATAACGATCATAGATGGTTTGCCGCCGATCCAGGGGAGGAACGCCGGGACCCATCCAGGCACGGACTACTTTAATAGGCTGTTTGTCGGCAGGGAAATTGTCCACAATGGAAGAAAGGGAAAGCTCGGCAAGTTTGAAATCTTCCTGTGCAGTACTGGTTACGCCGGTAAGGATAGTTCCGTTGGGATCGCCATTAAGATAGGGAACAGAGTCGAAGGTTACGACTTTCATTCCCTTGTCAACTGCCGGTTTAAGGGCATCGTAAGTATAACCTGCTTCACCGTGGGAAAGAATAATACCTGCATAATCCTTCTGGATAACCTGAGCAATGGTTTCCTGGCATTTTGCATTGTCTCCGTTGGTAATAAAGGTATCAACAATAAAGCCCATGGCCGTTCCTTCAGAAACACAGCCGTCAAGGAACTGCTGGGTATGATCCCCTGCATTAAGGTTCCTTATTACAGCAATCTTAATTACCCCATTTGCAAATTTCATTTGATCGGGGAAGTATTTCTGATACAACTTGTCAAGCTCTGCATTACCGGTGCCGGCAGTCTTTGAACCGCCTCCGCAGCCGATAAGCGCCAGGACTAAAATCACCATTAAGGTGATACCAAGTAGTTTTTTCACCATTTTTCCTCCTGAATTAGTTTGTAGAAACAGTTTTTCGGTTTCACGATTTTTATGGTATAGCACAAAAAAAGAGTTGTCAATAATAAAATCACATGGTTTATCAAATTATTTTTTAATTTAATGATAAAAAATGTTGATTCTTGTTGAAAAATGTTAAAAAACCATATACCCTAGTATACCAGATTATGAAACGATTACCTTATGTCCGACAACAGGCAATTCTTGACCACCTGAAAGAAGTAGATTTTGTTGATATTAACTCATTGCAGAAGCAATTTTCCGTCTCGTACATGACCATACTCCGGGATATTGATGCCCTTGAAATGCAGGGGGATGTATCCCGTGTTTACGGCGGGGTTAAAATTCAAAATAACAACAAGGGTATACATGACCTTTCAATAGAAGAAAGATTTAAAAATAATATAGAAAGCAAAACCGCCATTGCCAAAAAGGCTGCCGGTTTTGTTAATAACGGCGATGTGATCGGTCTGGATGCCAGTACAACAGCCTTGCAGATGTGCAATTTCCTGCTTGATATGGAAATAACAGTGATTACCAACAGCATTCATGTCGCGCTGCAGCTTTCCAATTCCCAAACCATTAATACCCTGTTATACGGCGGTATAGTGCGAAAGTCCGCATTGACCCTGGTAGGACCCATGATTTATGAGTTTGAAAAAATCTTTAACCTTACCAGAAGTTTTATTTCCGCCAAGTCGCTAAGCGCCAAAAGCGGTCTTTCAGATATTACACTGGAAGAATCTGAAGTAAAAAAGAGCCTTATCCGGCGTTCAAAAGAAGTGTTTATCCTCGCAGATCACACTAAAATCGGGACAACATCCGTCTATTCGGTTTGTAATGTGGATTCTATCGACTGTATTATTGTGGACAATCAATCAACCTTTAAACCTGAACAACTTGAAACTTTGGCAGAGATGGAAAAAATCGGAACAAAAATTTGCTTTGCAGAAGAATGATGCATTAAACCAGTTTAGAATAATCCGCCCTGTTAACTCAGTTTTTTTAATACTGAACGGACAATACTTTCTATGTCAGCAGTATTCACGGGCTGAGGCGTAACATTACTCACGCCAACATCGGTTAGGTTGCAGGCTTCGGCAGCGCAGCAGGGGGGAATGCCGCCGGTTTGGATTCCAAGCTTTTCCCGAATTTTAATAAGTTCCCGGACTTGATCACAACTGAGTACATTAGCCTTGCCAATGATGTTTCCCGTATACATCAGGATCATCGCATAGTGTTCCAGCGACTCAAGGCGGTACCATGCCTCCATAAGACTTTCTCCCCAGGCCAAAGCGCCATGGTTGGCCAAAAGCAAGGCATTGTAATCATTGCAATAGGGAGCAACGGAATCGGGAATCCCCTGTGAACCGGGAGCTTCGTAATGTACCACCGGCACCGTACCCAGATTTACCAAAGCTTCCGGGTATATGGCTTTGTCCAGGCTTATTCCCGCAATGGCAAAGGAAGTGGAAACCGGCGGGTGTGCGTGACAGACTCCCCGAACTTTGGTGTTTTCCCGGTAGATTCGCAGATGCATTTTTATTTCAGAAGAAGGCTTTAAACTGCCCTGCTGAATTACTGTTCCGTCGAGGCTCATTTTAACAAGTTCTTCCGCCTTCATATATCCTTTGGAAACTCCGGTAGGAGTTGCCCAGATCGTATCAGGCCCTGTTTTACAGGTAATATTCCCGTCATTGGCCGCCACATAGTTTTTAGTGTACATCCGGCGGCCAATATCAAGGATCAATTCTTTGGCTTGATAGTCATTTAAGTACTTCATTTTATTGTCCCATGAGTTTTTTATAGGTTTTTTCATCCAGTGGATAAAACTGCATCAGAATAAAGGCACAAAGAAAAACAAACGCCGGAATGGGTCCGACAATTAGCCTGATTGCAAGCCTTGCTGACGGCATCTGAACCGCTTTTGGAACATAACCTCCGATATTAAGTATAAGCCCTGAAATAAAAACTGACAAAGCTATTCCGCATTTGGAAATAAAAGTCCACATTCCGTAGTAGGCCCCTTCCTTTCGTTCGCCGGTCTTAACTGCATCGAATTCCACCGTATCGGGTACCATTGCAAAGGGCGCAACATAACTAAAGCCAACCCCGATTCCCGCAAACAGCAAAAGGCAAAGGAATAATTCGGGCGGCAGCAGATGGCCAATGGTAGAAACAGCGGCACAGGCAATAAAAAGATCGATAAAACAGATCTGGTATGTCCATTTTTTCCCTATCTTTTTTGACACAAAAACAGAGATGGGAATACATATCATAGCCGTCAGAAGCAGTCCCATCATGGACAGGTTTGTAAGCATTTCACGGAGCGCCATTTCACTTGCCGCAGGGTCTCCTATAAGCGGAAAATCCCTGAGCATCATAACAAATTCTGTCGGATAAATATATTCAGTATAGTAGGCCAGGATACTCTGTAAAAAAGTAACAGCTGTTAAATGAAGGCCATAGGTTAAAAAGAGGATTACATAGGGCTTGTTGGAAAACACTGCTTTATAGGTAGAAAAAAAGCCTTCGGTAGGAATATCCGCCCGTGTATGTTTTTTTTCTTTGGTACCGAAAAAGGTAAGCAGGGTAACCAAAACCATTATGGCCCCCAGGATAAGCCCCATCATGGACCAGCCATGCTTTTCTCCGGTAAATGCACTTACTATGGGTAATATCGCCGCAGCTCCCAAAATTGTACCAAACACCGCGCAACCGAAGCGGTAGCCGTTCAGGCTGGTTCGTTCATGGTAATCGTCAGTTAGTTCCGGAGTCAGGGAAGCATAAGGAACGTTAATCACTGTCTGGACGGTATTAACCAGCATCAGGATCCCCATAGCCCAAAACATCAGCAATAACTGGCTGGAAATTTCAGGGGCGGTAAAGAACAGCCACAATGTCAGCATCATGGGAATTGCCCCAATTAAAAGATACGGACGCCGCCGTCCCAGGCGGGTAATTGTTCTGTCGGAAATATAACCCATCATCGGGTCTGTAACCGCATCCCAGATTTTGCCTATCATTACAGCAGCACCTGCCATTGCCGCCATAAGCCCTACGACATCGGTAAGATACTTAAGGCACCAAAACCCCATTATTGTAAAAAACATATTCCCGCCCAGGTCAAAAATACCGAACCCAAGCTTTTGTCCAACGCTTAGTTTTTTCTGCCCCATTGTTACCTCCGTTTCGGCGCTAATTCATAGTATTACATGATTCTTTGCACGGCAAGTCTCCGGAGTCGGACTGCTTTACAGCTTCAGAAATAAACCCCCGTAAAATTTTGACCACTTTATCACTCTTTGACAATGTGAAACATTAAAAAAGTGCTTTTCGCCCTCTGCCCGAATGATCCCGAACTTGATTATAACGCCCTTGACCTTATCCACAACGGAAGAGATGCCATGACTGCCTTCGCACAACTGCCCGGCAAAAGCCCGCAAGAGCGGCAGCATATATGCGCCGACCTCCTTGCCTATTGCCGCCCGGATACCCTTGCAATGGTCAAAATTCTGGAGAAGCTGCGGGAAACCGCTTTGTAAATTCCTTACGCGGAGGCGCGGAGATCACAGAGGAAAAAGAGAGGATTGGTATTGCGCGTACAGTTTTGTTGCGCATACAATGTCAATTATGGATGTTATACGCCATTAATTGCGTATATATAGAGTTATGCGAAATGCTCCCTAAATATTTTGACAAAAGGAATATTAAAATATAAAATGAATTAGAAAAGGAGAATAAATGAAAAACAGCCCTTTAATGAATATGATTCCACTAGAATCCAATTCAATGGAAGTAGAATTTAAGGATATATGTGAATATATTTATATTGTAACTCATTGTTCTGCTTTTGATAATGAGGATATACGTTCATCATTAAAAAAGGGAATATCAGAAGTATTACATATTTTTGGACAGAAATTCAAACCGACAAGAATCTCTGAAAGAGCATTCTTGTCGTGTATAAATGGAATAAAAATAAATTTATTAAACAGCAAAATGTATAAAGAATGGTATAAAAAAAGAAAAGACCCAATATATGAGCCATTATTCTTCGAACATATTGTACCATTAGGAAGCATTATTGAAAGATGTAAAGAATGTGGTTCAATTAATGAAATAAAAACTACGTTATCTGAACTCGAATTTGTAATTATAACAAAAGAGGAAGATGATATACTTAATAAAAGCAAATATAAAGAAAAGGGTCGAGAAACATTAGAAAAAGCTGAGAAAATATATAATGAATGCGATATAAAATTAAAAACAATTACTTAAATATTAGTAATAAAAATACGGGTACACTTCGTATAACAAACGGTTAGCGCTTCGCCGCCTTACGGCGGCTCGGGTTCCTTGAACGTTATGCGAAATAACCACAAAATATTTATTATTATTTTTATTAGATGTATTGAAAAAAAGAAAATATATATTATAATTTTATTATGAATAAAGCCTCATCTTTTTTTATAATAATCATTATGCTAATATTTTTTGGATGTACAAGTACGCAAACTTTTAATTATATTGAAAGGGAGAGGCTTAATATATATGAAAATGCAGAAAAAATTCTTCTGTCATTAGGATATGAAAACCCAATAATATTTGTTTATTTTCATTATAATATTGAAGGTTCAGTTCTTTCAAAAGAAACATATCGTACAACATATGAAGGTACAGGATTTAATCCAGAAGTTCCTGTTGGTAGCGAACTTAATGTTATGCCTGGATATGATGATATTTCAACGATGCATGGTCGTGTAGAACAAAGGGTTTTAAAAGCAAATTATGATTCTCGTAAAAAATCAGAAATAATTTATTCATATGTTTCTGTCCTAATAATTATTGATGAAATTTCTGTTAAAAAGAGTGAAGAACTAATAAAAATATTTAGAAAGTATCTCTTAAATAATGATCGTAATGATGAGATATGTATAGTTTCTAGAAAAGATTTTAATTAATTTTCATTTACAATGTATAGAAGAATAAGGGGGGTTACTGCACATAACAGGTCTGTTAGCGCTGCGCCGCCTTTTTGGCGGCTCGGGCTCAGCCGGAACGTTATGTGCTATACGCCCTAAAATGTTTTGAAATTATTCTTAAATATACTTGACAAAAATGGTAGCAATGTTAAAATGTATTAGAATTTAGCTAGTGGAATAAACTATGATTATTAAACATGAGCGAAAAATACAAAAGGATATTGAAATATTTATTACGTATCCTGTAAAAAATAAAACCATTGATCGTATACTTGCATTAATAAAATCGTTTGATACCCAAATTGAATGTTATTCAGATGATGGGATAGTATTTGTTAATACTTCCGATATTTATTATATTGAAAGTGTCGATAAAAAAACAATAATATGTTCTGAAGAGGGAAATTTTACTGTTAAAAGCAGCCTAATTCAGGTGCATGAGAAATTAAAAAGCATAGGATTTATTAAAATCAGCAAATATTGTGTTTTGAATGTCAATAAATTAAAAATGATCAAACCTATGGTAAATAGCCATCTGGAAGCGATTTTATCAAACGGAAAGTGCTTATATGTTACAAGGAAATATTTAGCCAACATAAGGCAAATATTGCAAAAAGGAGTATAAATGAAAAAAAACATTCAAAATGTCATTTTTACACATGGAGCCACATTAACAATTTTGGCTTTATTTTATGTATTCTTTGATTTAAAAAACATCACTGTTAATACTGTATTTGAAATATTGGGAGCAAATATTATAATTAATCTTGGTATTTTGCTATTGCATAAACTTGATACACGGTATCTTATCATGGAATATCTGTTGGATATTTGCTATATTATCATTGTTCTTGTCGCATTTTGGAAAATTTTTAATTGGGATGATATACCTGTGTTTGTTCTTGTTATCATGGCAGTTGCAATTTATGTATTGGCTGTAATACTCGATATTTTAAAAATTCGGAAAGAAACAGAAATGATAAACCAATTATTACGAAAACGCGATGAAGAAATAGACGATTCTGCATCTTAGTATCATTTTTTTGTATCTTGTCAATTTTTTAATCTCAAAGTGCTGCCTAATCCTTATAATACTTATGAAAAACGCTGGTAGATAGAAAAATCCAATAACTCCCGATTATGATCGGGAATGGAAGTTTTCTTGTGTCAGATTAATTGCTACATGGCATTTGAAATAAAATAATTACGGAGGTTAAATTATGGTTAATGAAAGAATTATAAAGGGACTTACATCGAATGCTCTAAAAATTATCGCCATTGTTGCGATGACAATAGATCATACCGCCCTCATTCTTTTCCCTCGTTATAGTTTGGATATACCTGTGTTGTTTATGCACATAATCGGAAGATTAGCCGCCCCAATTATGATGTTTCTAATTGTGGAAGGCTATCACCATACAAGAAATATAAAAAAATACATTTTAAGATTATTCATTTGGGCTGTTATAACGCATTTTGCCTATGCTTTTGCATTTGATAAAAGTTTTATACCTATCGGGTTTGATCAGACATACGTTATTTGGGCATATATGTTGGGGTTAATCGCATTGGTGATATGGGAAAAAAGCAAATTAATAACATGGCAAAAAAATATAGTAGTCATTCCTGTTATATGCGCTGCTTTTCCCGCAGCTTGGAGTTCTCCTGCGGCTCTTGCGATATTGCACATGGGAAGGAACAGAGGCGATTTCAAAAAGCAAATGCTGTGGTTAATATTTTTTATAACAATATATTCGATAGGATATTTTATTTTTTTAAATAAAGTGTACGGTTTATTGCAAATGCTAATCGTATTGGCTATTCCCTTATTACATCAATATAATGGACAAAGGGGAAACTGGAAAGGGATGAAATGGTTTTTCTATATTTATTGTCCCGCGCATATGATAATATTGGGGCTTATCAGGGTCTTTATATTACAATTGGGTAAGGTATAAAAAACAAATATTACTTCGCTTAACAAACGGTTAGCGCAAGGTTACTGCTAATGCAGTAATTTTAAGAGCCTTACGGCGGCTAGGCTCCGTAAAATCCCAGTCGGCGCAAGCGCCTTTGTGGGATTTTACTCCACCACATTTTGCCCACCCCCTGGCCCCAAAACCTTTGGTAGAACGCTGGGCAGCAACTGTCCGGGAAATGGCAAAAACTGCCGCCTCCTAACCCGTTTGTTAAACGAAGTTGGCTGCTTCATCTCCTAATAGTTTATTTATTAATATATCTTTTAAATTTCTTCTTGAATCAATTACAGCCAATACATTTACAATATTGTCATTTATTTTATAATAAATATTCCATGGAGTTTCTGTTATTTTTCTAAAATCTTTAATATTCCTAACCAGTAATTCAGGAACATATCCTCCCTTATAAGGAAAACGATCCAATGTTTTTATCCTTGAAATTATTTTTTCCATAATTACCAATGCTGTTTGTGGATTATTTTGGGAAATGTAATTTATAATTTCAGTTAAATCATTTTCTGCATTTTGTGTAATTTTAACAACATATTTTTTATATTTAGTTGTTTTTTTAACCATTTTTTTTGAACTTTTCCCTTAATTCTTTAAATACTGCTTCGGAATCTTTTACATCTCCGTTTTCAATGTCCTTTTCTGCCATTCTTAACAAACACAATAGAGCCAATGCATCTTCATTATCCTGATAGGTATTTATATCCATTAAAACGGCTCTTGCCTCACCATTTTGTGTTATTATTATTGGGTTTCTGTGTTCATTTACATAATTCATCATTTCGGCTGCATTGGTTTTTACATAAGAAATTGGTTTTACATTATTCCTTAAATTTAATGCCATTTTATCCTCCAGTACAAATAAGATACCATATTCAGACTTATCTGTCAACCATTTTTTTTTGTCATTTTTCGATTATTTGATTAAAAAACTCGCATAGTATAATAAAGACCATCTTGCTGAATTTACCGGATCAATGGAGTCCATACTGGAAGTCCACCGCGCAGCAATGCTTCGTAAAACAATGAGGCTCCCCGAGGCAAGCCTCGAGGTATCTGTAAACGTTACATAATCCGCCGGGGAGCCTCGTTCGATAGGAAATTTATTATACCGTCTGGTTTAATACCATACACTCTCGTACTTTAATTCCTTTCAGCCGTGGCAAGCCACGGGGTATTAAACCAGACTTTCGAATAAAGTTTGTTTCAGTACGGGCTTCCCAGGTTGCAAGCAAAAGTGTTCAGGTAAGCGCAGTGAAACCGGCTGCCGCCTCAACGGTACCGGCAAACGGATCTACAGCCGGCGGAGGTGACGCCGGAAATCCGGCCATGTCGGTAAAGCAGGTAGCCTTGAATAAACAATTGACTCAAATAAAAGCAACAGCGGCAGTATCTGGGACGACAGGTGCTTCCTTAACAGAACAACGTCACTTTGCGATGAAGATGCGAAAAACCTTTTTCGTCATTTTTACAGCGAAAAACTGCCGCTTGCCATTTTTCTGGGAAGCGACGGAATTGACGATTCGTTTCCCCTGAATGAAAACGAGGCGCACCTTGCCCGTTTTTACCGGAGCGTGTATCAGCATTTTCTTGATGAAGGGTTATGCAGAGGTGAAACCCAGTTTCGTGAAATACTGCCCTTATTTACCCAAAAAGGTTCAGGCGATGATGTTTCCGCAGCCGGCATTATCAAAAAAAGTGCGCATTAAAAAGAGGAATAATTACAATTCTACGCGTTCAATTTTTGATTGTTTATACTTATCATCAAATTCTGCCCACCGGTAATAAACAAAAAGATAATCATTCAGTCCGCCTTGAAAAGATTTGCCGTATTCAACAGAATGGCGCGGTAAATAAGTGGTATAACACCGATAATCGGTATAAGCACTGCCAAGGATAAAACGCCGGTATTCATGAAAGTACGGCCCGTATTTTTCATCCAGGGTTTTTTCAAGATTATCTGCACTGACTTTTTTCGGGTCATACCCTACAGAAACAGCGTACAGTTTACCTTCATTAAAATTGAACACCCGTCCGCTAATAACTTCGGAAACTTTGTCTTGCCGCAGGGTTGTTAAATTAGGGTCGTTTTCGTTGGCTACTGCATCGACTTCTTCGCCGATACCGTAAGCCTTCCTGACTTCCTCAACACTCGCCCCCCATGATACTTCTCCGTAGCCTTTGGCGGCTTCGGGAATGGTTTCTTTTTCCTGTTCCTGTTCTTGTTTCTGGCAGGCGGCAAACAACAGCAGTGCTATTACGCACAGGAAATACAGTGTTTTCTTCATTGTAAAACTCCTTTATAGTTTCCTATGAATATGTTATGTACAGAATACTCCTAGAACCTTCCCTCATAGCCCAATTCTTTTAATTTTGCCTGGGTTGCCGGGGGGATCTTGGAACAGCGCATAAAAGCATTATTATTAGGATAAATTCGATCTCCCCAAGTCCAATTTATTTCTGTCAATGCAGCGGGAATATTAATGGTGACCAAAGCACTACAACTATTAAAAGCCTCATAATCTATTGCTGTAAGTGTCGAAGGCAGTGTTATGGTGGTTAGCTGGTTACAACCAACGAACACACTTTCCTCAATTTTTGTTAAACCTTCAGGTATAACAATACTTCTTAACCCAGAGCCTGCAAACGCTCTTTTTTCAATTTTTGTTACGCCTTCAGGAATAACAATGCTTCTTAATCCGGAATTTTCAAACGCATTTGCTCCTATCTTAATAAGCGTTTTTGGCAGAGTTATTGCAGTTAAAGCAATACATTCAAAAAAAGCCTCTGCTCCTATCTCTGTAAGTGTTGAAGGTAGCGTTACAGCGGTAAGCTGAAGGCAACGAATGAACACACCTTCACCTATCTCTGTTACACCCTCGGGAATAACAATATTTTTTAATCCAGTCCCACTAAACGCAGCTCTTTCTATTTCTTTCAGATTAGATGGTAGTGTTATAGCGGTCAAAGCGCTACACCCATAAAAGGCAGTTTGATTTATTTTTGCAATCGTTGAAGGTAGTGTTATGGTGGTAAGCTGGTTACAACCAACGAACACACTTTCCTCTATTTCAGTTATACCCTCGGGAATAACAATGGTTTTTAATCCAGATCCACTAAACGCAGCTCTTCTTATTTTTTTCAGATTGGGCGGCAGTGTTATTGTGGTTAAAGCACCACACCCATAAAAAGCTTCTTTTCCTATTTCTGTAAGAGTTGAGGGCAATGTTACGTTGGTAAGTGTACCACAAAATTTGAATAATCCATCCACAATTTCCGTTACTCCTTCAGGAATCACTACTCTGGTTACTCTCACTTGACTAAATACACCCTCTCCGATGGCTGTTACCTTTTGACCCTGGATGGTATCGGGGATAACCACATTCATTACGCTGCCGTTATATTTGGTAATTTTAATGGTGTTGTCCGGTAATTGCGCCACCTTAAAATCCTCCGGCTTTTGGGCATAGACGGCAGCTGCCAGTAATAAGATCATCAATAACAAAATAATTTTCTTCATCATAAACTCCTGGTTCTTTTAGAAGCATTATATAGTATCTTTTAGAAGCATGTCAATGAACATTCCATACAAACACAATATACAAATAAAATTCAAAAAACTTCATTTTTTTGGATGAATTTGTTCCAAAAATGTAGTATTTTTTTTGAAGGTTTTTTAAAAATCTCTGTATATGGTAGTTGCTTGAGGAGAATTCACCGGCGGTATATCATGGTAAGAAAAAAGGATGAACATCTTCGATATGGTTTTTTCTGATGAGTATAAGGCAAATAAAAAACTATCCAAATCCCGCTATTGCAGAGGCATCCAATGTCCAAAGATACTCTGGCTGGACGAGCATAAAAGCGAAGTCCGTGACGATTCCGTATTGAATCAGGCGGTCATGGACACAGGAAACAAAGTCGGGGATATTGCAATGGGTTACTACGGCGAATTTGCCGAAGTATCCTACCACGAAGATAAATCGATTATGCTTGCCCATACTAAAGAGCTTCTGGACAAAAAAGCAAAAACCATCTGCGAAGCTTCTTTTGCAAATGCCGGAAATTTTTGCAGTGTTGACATACTTCGTGTTTTTGATGATGGCTCGCAAGCTACAGCTTGTTCACAAGCTGGCGCATGCGCGCAAACTTCCGCATGTGTAGAAATTGTCGAAGTAAAAAGCTCAACGGAGCTAAAGCCAATCTACAATGACGATGCGGCGTTTCAATATTTTGTGCTTTCTTCCATAGGCATAAAGGTTAAAAAAGTTTCATTAATGTATGTCAATAACAAATACGAACGCCGGGGTGAACTCGACTTACACGGTTTATTTAAAGTCCATAACTGTACAAAAAAAGTCCTCTCCATGCAGGAAGAAGTAGCCTCCAATATCAGCCGTTTCAGGGATACCATAGCAGGAGAAGAACCAGAAAGGGATATCGGGGAACACTGTTTTGATCCTTACGAATGTGCGTATTGTGCTTATTGTTGGCGGCATATTCCCCAGAACAGCGTTTTTGACATTTCCGGCCATTCACTGCGTATGGACAAGAAACTAAACCTTTACCGCAGGGGCATTGTCAGTTTTGAACAGCTCCTGGAAAGCGGCGAAAAACTTAACGACAACACACTCCTCCAGCTAACAACAACAGTCTACAACCGTCCTCCAACCATTTATATGGAAGGTATCCGTTCATTCCTTAACACCTTAAGCTGGCCCCTTTATTTCCTTGACTTTGAAAGTTTTATGGAAGCCATCCCCGGTTTTGACGGGCAGCGCCCCTATATGCAAATTCCCTTCCAGTATTCTTTGCATATACAAAAAGCCCCCGGCGCTGAAACCGAACACCGCGAATTTTTGGCACAGGAAGGCCGGGACCCCCGCCGTGATCTTGCCGAAAGTCTTTGTACCGATATACCAAAAAATGTTTGCGTGCTTGTGTACAGCATGGGCTATGAAAAAGGACGCATAAAGGAACTTGCCGCCCTCTTTGACGATCTATCGGAACATCTTTTAAACATACGCGATAACATTAAAGACCTTATGCAGCCCTTTCAGACACGATCGTACTACAGCCGGGAACTCGGCAAATCCTATTCGATCAAAAAGGTACTCCCTGCCCTCTGCCCGGATGATCCCGAACTTGACTACAACGCCCTTGACCTTATCCATAATGGTGGCGAGGCCATGACCGCCTTCGCACAACTGCCCGGTAAAAACCCTCAGGAACGGCAGCGTATACGCGCCGCCCTCCTTGCCTACTGCCGCCTGGATACCCTTGCAATGGTTAAAATTCTGGATAAGCTACGGGAGTTTATCAATGGCTTTTCTCTTTGTTTATAAATAAAATATAAACGCCGGAACAGCGACGATTACGCTTGTTTCTTCTTTTTTTACCATGATATAATAGAAGCATAGATACCTTTCTTGGAGGCTGATATGCTCGTGGTAACAGGCATTTTTGATAATGAACGATTTATTCCCGATAGACCGGTTTCTATTCCGCAGAAAAAGAAAGTTACAATAACCATAGATGACACGGAAACGGAACATACTGCCGAAGCAATGCCGAGATTTACTATGGCGCAGATCGAAGAAGCGGCTAACTCACCGAAAGTACAAGCCCTCGTGGGCGTGCTTAAAGATGCGGGTTTACCAGAAAATCTAACCATGAAAGATATTCGGCAAATGCGGCTTGAGGAAAAGTATGGCGAGTATTTTAAATGAAAATACTTATAGACACCAATGTTACCATTGATGTGATTCTGGAAAACCAGCCTTTTTTGGCTTCAAGCGTTAAAGTATTTGGGCTTGCAGAACTAGGCATTAAGCTTTTTTTATCAGCCTCCGCTATTACCGATATTTATTACATTGTTTCCAGAGCGAAGAAAAGCAAAAAAATTGCCATGTCATTGATAAAAGATTTACTGGAAAGTGTAGATGTTGCCGCAGTAACGGGCAATGAAATACGGCAAGCTGTCAGTTTAGATTGGGACGATTTTGAAGATGCGGTGCAATATGCCGCAGGGGAATCTATTGCGGTTGATTATATTGTAACTCGCAATAAAGCCGACTTTGCTTCTGCTACTTTGCCTGTTGTAAGCCCTTATGAATTGCTGGCGTTATTAACAACCGGAAGCCATCCCGGCGATGAAGGATAGGAAACCTACGCCCGATGGAAGCCGCAACGAGCCATATCTTGCCTTTTTTTCCCATTTGGAGGTATTTAAAATAATCTGTGAATAAAGAGCAATAAGTGGATAGAAGTTAATTCTAAACTTCTATGATAAAGTATCTGAATCCATCTTTCAGATCCTGCCATTCCGCTTTATATTTTTTGTTAAGTTTGTATTCCTTATCCTTATTTCCGGTTGGTTTTGTAAATGTTCCTGTAATAATTTTTCCATTTCTGAAATAGGGGTATATGCCGTTTTTTTCTTCTCCTACCCAAAAATTTTGGTTGTCTGTTACCGTTATTAGATAGCATTTTGAAAATTTATTACTTTCCTTTAATTCTTCAAGGAACTTAATATCCTTAATAAAACTGAACATTTGTTCCGGAACTTGACCGTTCATGGGCATTTTTAACTCTATGGCAATAGTATCACTGTGCTTTTTATCCGGCACAATAACTATATCTATTTCTTTTTTGGTCAGCTTCGTTAAATCATGATGTTTGATATTTCTTTCCGGAAAAATAGCATTTCGATTATACCCTGATGCCAGTTCCATTAATAAATGGAATTGAAAAGTAGCTTCAATATAATTTTCATCAAATCTTATTTTTCCTAGTAAAGTTTCCAGTGCCTTCTTATTCATAAATCCTCCAAAAATTTTTAATCCAAAACCCACCCGGCTTCAAGCAATGCATTTACAGTGGGGTATTGTTCCTGCCCGCCACCTTCCAGTTCAATTAGGTAGTTACGTGCATGCGCATTGCCGGCGCTTATACGGCCAAAGCGTTCCCCGTCGCTGTTTTTGAAACGGGCTTCCAATAGATCATGGCTCCCGATTAGCCAGTGGCGTACGCCTTCCGAATCAACATGGCTAATCATATCTTCAAATTCTTTGCGGGTCTGTTGGATCAGGTTTTCGCCCCATTGTCCGTTTGCCATTTTAAAAAGGATAAATAGCGGTCAGGCAAAAGTCAATACATACATTACATTATTGGAGTTTTTTGAGTTCTTTTATTTGGCTTAAAATAAAATTTTGAAAATTCACCGGCAAGCCGCTGAATAGATGAGTTAGTTCTTCCAGTTTTGGGTCAGGCCTCGTATCAAACATCGATCCTTTGCCTGTTTTAAGAAAATTCTCATTCACCCCATAGGAAGCGGCAAGCAGTTTTAGCGTTCGCTGATTTACCTTCCTGTTCCCCAATTCTATTTCGGCGTAATGCCCTCTAGTTAGAGGAATTATCCGGCAGAATTTTGCCTGAGACAGCCCTAAAGTCAGGCGGACCTGTTTTATCCGGTCATTAACCGTTTCAGCGTCTTTCTTTACAGCTTTCTTTTTGGGCATGATTCATTCTAATGAATCCTCCAACAGATAGCAAGCAAGGCCGCAGCGATGCATTTTTGGGCAAATTCGCCCAAAAAAATGAAGTTTTTGGAATTTTATATGTATATGGTAGTTATATGGAATATTTATATGTACTGAGGGGTTATTGATTGACTTGCTTCTAAAAGATACTATACAATGCTTCTAAAAGAACCATACTATGCTTTTAAAAAAAGCAATAAGGATGAAGATGACAGAGGAAAAACGGAAAAAAGAACTTTCCTCGGAGTTTAATACCCTCAATAACAAACAAAAAGACTATATTTTAAACCTTACAAGGACTCTTGCTAATTTCGTAAAAAAATGGCCTTGGATTTCAACTTCTCCTGAGAACCGGGACAAAAGAGAAATAAATGATTAGGTAGGATAAAGAAAAAAAGAGGAAGGTAAAACTCAACAGATAGCAATATACTTTAAGGTATAACTATCCTTCTCTGTATTTTTATCATCAATAAGTCCGGATAAAATTTCAATTTCTGTAGGAAGAAATTTAACACAAAAATTCATAAGCCTTCCATATGAATTTAGGCTTTCAGCAGTGCCATATACGCAAAACATTATTTTTTTTATGTTCTTTATTTGTACAGTATTAAATTGAGCGGCAATTACTGCGTTTGTTTCCAACATACTCAATTTTATATCCGGAATACAACCAGAAATTATAATTCCCGGTGTTTTAAAAAAATTAATTATATCCTGAGGGTCCCAGGTTATCAAATTGTTATTGCCGCATAGATCCCTGAATATCTCAATTTCCATTGCTTTAAATTGTATTTCAGGGAATGAATTGATGATGTCATTAACATCTTCATCAATTGATGGAATGTCCGCGGGTAACACGTCTAAGGGTATAATGTTCATGCTTTCCATCATATTGTAAAATATTGATAATGTAAAATACAATCCGGACGTCGTGACCGCTGGACAAAACCCCTTTTCTATGTTAAGCTCGAGTATGGAAACCCGTGATATTTTTCGTAATATCTCTCCCCTCGATCATCGCTATTCACTTTCGGAAAAAGAAGTTTTTAACGTCCTTGTACCCTGGCTTTCTGAAGAAGGATCTATTACCGCCTGTGTAAAAGCGGAAATTGCCCTTGTTAAGGCACACCTTGCCATTCGGAACGAACAGACTATTTCTTCAAAATGGTCTGACAATGTTGTTGTTACACCGGAAGAAGTATATATAGAAGAAGAAAAAACCCGCCACAATATCCGGGCTCTGGTAAATATACTAAAGAAAAAAGTCCCGGCGGAAATTGCACCGCTTGTTCATCTTGGAGCAACAAGCGTGGATATTCTGGACACTTCTATGGCCTGCCGGATGAAGGGTTGCTGCCGTAATGTTATACTGCCCGCTTTGTGTAAACTGGAAGCTCTTCTTTGTGATTTTACCGAAAAGGAAGCCGATACGGCTCAGGTTGGGCGCACCCACGGTCAGCATGCTGTGCCCGTTACGGTAGGTTTTACTTTTGCCGAGTATGTATCACGGCTGGGAAAATCAATTCTGGAAATTGAACGCCTCTCGAATCTTTTAAAAGGAAAACTTGCGGGCGCCGTGGGGGCATATAATGCAACCAGTATGCTTGTAAAGGATCCCGAAGAACTGGAACGGTTATACCTTGCAGAATTGGACATGGAACCGTCGGAACATTCGACTCAGCTTGTCGAACCCGAATACCTCCTTCGGCTTTTACTGGAATACAACACTGCCTTTGGGATTATAGCAAACCTTGCCGACGACTTGCGTAATCTTCAGAGAACCGAAATTGCAGAACTCCGCGAAGGATTTGCCCCGGACCAGGTAGGATCATCTACAATGCCACAAAAACGGAATCCATGGAATTCTGAGCATGTAAAAAGCCTCTGGAAAACTTTTATGCCCAGGGTAATTACTTTTTATATGGATCAGATCAGTGAACATCAGCGGGATCTTTCCAATTCGGCAAGCCAGCGTTTTATTGCCGATTATATAACAGGTTTTTGTCTGGCGATAAGCCGCATGTCGCATATAATGGAAAGTCTTTCGGCAGACAGGGAAAAATGCCTTCTTAATCTCCACTCCGGCGGCGGTATTCCGGGCGCTGTACTTGCAGAACCGGCTTATATACTTCTTGCAGAATCCGGAATTTCCGATGCCCACGAAATAATACGAAAGATCACTCTGGAAGCGGAAACAAAAAACCTTTCTTTCAGCGAAGCTCTTGCCGCAGAAAAAGACATACTAAAGCGAATCGGAGAACAGCTTGTTAAACTTGGTCTTGAAAAAAACACAACAGAGCCAACAGAAGCGGCAACTGCATTTTTCGCCAAACCGGAAAATTACAAAGGTTTGTCGTCAAAAAAAGCAAAAAAATTGGCGGTTAAATACCGTAACATAATGAACAAACTATAGATGTTTCGGGAGGAACAGCGAATATGCAATTTGAAGAAGCCCTGTCCTACGATGATGTACTACTACTGCCGGGATACAGCGATATACTTCCCCGTGATTGTGATATTACTACTGTTTTATGTACCGGGATTACATTAAATATACCGGTTGTCTCCAGTGCCATGGATACAGTAACCGAAGAAAAAATGGCTATCGCAATTGCCCTGGAAGGCGGCGCAGGGGTAATTCATCGCAGCTTAAGTCCGGAAGATCAGGCCCAGCAGGTCGCCAATGTAAAACGTTTTCTTAATTGGATCATAGCTTCCCCTGTAACTGTGGGAGAAGACGCAAGCATCAGTGATATAAAGATCATGATGGAACGATTCAATGTTTCTGGCATGCCTGTCCTTAACAAAGACGAAAAACTAACAGGAATAATTACAAGCAGAGATCTCCGGTTTTGCAGAGATGATACGTTAAAAGTAACAGAAGTAATGACAAGAAACCCGACTGTGGTTCAGGGTGAACCTACTACAGCGGAAGCACGGGAAAAATTCAACAACCACCGGATAGAAAAACTTCCTGTTGTAGACGGAGAAGGAAGACTAAAAGGGCTTATCACCGTAAAAGACATGGAAAAACACGACCTTTTTCCGAGAGCTGCCACCGATAAAAGCGGCAGGCTTATTGTAGGGGCGGCAATTTCACCCCAGGATTATTCTGTTCGTATGCCGCTTCTGAAAAATGCAATGGTTGATTTTGTTGTTGTTGATACTGCGCACGGAGACACAAAAAATGTAATGGATACCATTACAGAAATAAAAAAACAGTATAACATCCCCATTATCGGCGGCAATGTGGCGCGAAAAGACGGAACCCGCAGACTCATAGACGCAGGCGCCGACGCTGTTAAGGTGGGAATAGGTCCCGGCTCCATTTGTACTACCCGTATTGTTGCAGGTATAGGCGTACCTCAGTTCAGCGCTGTTTGGGATTGTTCCGAAGAAGCCGCCAAAAACGGCATACCGGTAATTGCCGATGGGGGAATTAAATATTCCGGGGATTTGGCAAAGGCTGTCGGAGCCGGAGCAAGCTCGGTAATGATTGGTAATTTGTTTGCCGGCCTAAAAGAAGCGCCCGGCAAGGAAATTCTCTTTGACGGGAGAATATACAAGGAATACCGCGGCATGGGCAGCATTGGTGCAATCAACGACGGCGCAGGGGATCGCTACCAGATTGGAAAAGACGAAAAACCGGTACCGGAAGGAATTGAAGGCCGCGTGCCGTATAAAGGTGAATTAAAAAGTTTTCTGTTCCAGCTTATTTCAGGCCTTCGTAAAGGAATGGGTTACTGCGGCTGTAAGAATCTGGAAGAATTAAAACAATACCGTAACTTTGCAAAGATTACAGCTGCAGGCTGGCGCGAAAGCCATGCTCACGACATAACCATTACCCAGGAAGCGCCCAACTACAGCCGCATTTAAAATAAAATATCAAAGTAAAATTAATATTCTGCATAAGAAAGATTAATTTTATATCAGCTAAAAAACAATAAAAAATTTTATTTCCGCAAATTATTTAACTATACTTAAACAAACAGAATTTTTTTTAAAGGATTGAATAATGAAAATTAATTTTAAACTAACTGCTATTATGATTATGCTCAGTCTGTTCGGCGTCGGCTCAGTCGGTATTGTTCTGCTTGTCCAGTCCCGTGCTGCTATTACCGAACACACACATACATCAATTGTTAATCTTGCAGAGAAATCCTGCAGCGAGGTAAAGGGTTATCTTGAAGATTACTGGTATTCTGCGGAGACTCTGTCACAGGTTTTACAACAGTACGGTAGCTTCTCCGAAGATAACCGGAGGAATGTGATAAACACCATACTCAAAGGTATGGTAGTAGAAAACTCCGAACTTATCGCTGCATGGTGCCGCTGGGAACCGGATGTTCTGGAAGGTAATGATCGCCTGTTTGCAGGTGAATCGGGCAGTTATTCCAATGGACGCTTTAGCCCTTACTGGTACCGTGACGGTGATAATATAGAAATAGGCCTTCTGGGAAACAATGATAACTCAGGAGAAGGAGAATTCTATCTGTTGGTCAGGAATTTGGATGGCGGAGTGATTCTTGATCCTTATATATATGATGTGGGCGGAAAACCTACGTTGTTAACTTCAATTGCCTTTCCAATACATTCACGGAACAGGAAAGTCCTGGGAGTTGTAGGTATCGACATAGATATTAATATGATCCAGGGCATCGCCCAACGGAACAAACCGTATGAAGATGCCGTAACAGCGGTATTCAGCAATGACGGTACAGTCGTCAGTCATTTCGACGAATATCGTATCGGAAAAAATTTGCAGGAGACCGAACAGGATATAGTCGGTTCGCGTATGGACGATTATGTAAATGCCATCAAAGAGGGCAAAAAATTTACTTTTTCCAATCATATTGCAGCATTCGATGCTGATATGGAAATTATTACTGTTCCCGTTATTGTCGGAGAATCCAAAACTCCCTGGAACTTTGCAATAGGGGTAATGACAGATACCGTTATGGCCCCGGTGTACACTATGATAAAAACGGGCAGTATCATCAGCATCGTTATTCTTATAGTGGTGATTCTGGCGGCAATATTTTTCTCCAGAAGTATCAGCAAGCCTATCATCAAAGTAGCGGAAACCCTTAAAGACATTTCCGAAGGCGAAGGAGACTTGACTCGTACTATCACCGCCAATTCAAAAGATGAAATTGGCAGCCTTGCTCATTACTTTAACCAGACTCTGGAAAAAATCAAAAACCTGATCATTATTATCAAAAAACAGGCGATAATGCTTTCTGATACCGGCAGCGAACTCGCCAGTAATATGACCGAAACCGCCGCAGCGATCAACCAGATCACCGCCAATATCAAGAGTATCAAAAGCCGTGTCTTAAATCAGAGCGCCAGCGTAACCGAAACCCATTCGACCATGGAACAGGTTATGGGTAATATCCATAAACTCGACGAGCTTGTGGAAAAACAAACTACTAATGTTTCCAACGCATCCTCCGCCATTGAGGAAATGGTAGCCAATATTCAGTCGGTTACAGGAACACTTACCAAAAATGCGGCCAATGTAAAAACTTTACGCGAAGCGTCCGAAGTGGGCCGGACGGGATTACAGGATGTGGCGGCGGACATACAGGGAATCGCCCGCGAATCCGAAGGGCTTCTGGAGATTAACAAGGTTATGGAAAATATCGCCAGCCAGACAAACCTGCTTTCGATGAACGCAGCAATAGAAGCGGCGCATGCGGGAGAAGCCGGGAAGGGCTTTGCGGTAGTAGCCGACGAAATTCGCAAGCTGGCGGAAAGTTCCGGTGTGCAGTCCAAAACGATAAGTACTGTTTTAAAAAAGATAAAGGAATCTATCGACAAGATCACAACTGCTACGGAAAACGTGTTAACAAAATTCGAGGCCATTGACTTAAGCGTTAAGATCGTTTCGGAACAGGAAGAACATATCCTTAATGCAATGGAGGAACAGGAAGTGGGCAGCCGGCAGATTATCGACGGGGTAACTCAAGTAACTGTGATAACAAAGCAGGTACAGAACGGCTCACATGAAATGCTCGAAGGCAGCAAGGAAGTAATAACGGAAAGCAACAATCTGGAGAAAGTTACGCAGGAAATCACTTCCGGCATGAATGAGATGGCAAGCGGTGCGGAACAGATTAACGTTGCTATAGATCATGTTAATGTGATAAGCGGCAAGAACCGCGAAGACATTGCCCTTTTACTGCAGGAGGTTTCCCGGTTTAAGGTTGAGTAACAAAATCGCTATTCGTTTTTGTTTTGGAGTTTTGCGTTAAATGATTATTCAGCGATGCAGATTAAGGAAACACAAAACTCCACAGAAGCTTACACAGCAACCCTGGTTAAATTGTTCCGTTATTTTACTTCAAAACACACTGGTGCTAAATTATGGATCAATTAATAACCGCCGCCAAATATACTGGTGCCGGTAGCAATTGCCCCCAGAACCACCAGATGAATGGCAAATCCACTGAGCCAGAACAAGAAATTACCGGGACCCCTGAAAAGCCCAAAAATATCGTGAACAATGATAAAGAGTATCCACAAAATGGCAATAACAATCAGGATAATATTGATAATCCCGAATTCCATGCCAAAAAGCTGGAGTAATAATAATACCCCTGCAATAATTGCAGCCACAGAAAAGATAATTGCAATTGCCGTAGAAAGACCGCCACCGCCAAAAATGCTGCCGACCATCATGCTGAATTCACCGCCGTTGCTGAAGATCCCAATAAGGCCTGCCGAAAGCAGATAAAGGGCAACCCCAATGTAGAGAATAAAACCTCCGATGCTTCGATTCATGTTTTTACTCCTCAATAAATTTTTATGTATACTCAGGATAGTAAATATTTCTTGCTTTGTCAAATTCTTATGGAATATTCAAATATTCACCAACCCGGAGAGTTTTTACCTGATTGCCATATTGAGAATTCTGTTCAAGATACGTATTTATTGCATGAAGAGGATAAACCAAAGGTTCATCACTCAGGCTGATAGTTCCAAAATGCATGGGAATGACGGTTTTCGCATTAAGGTCACCGGCAGCACGGAAAAATTCTTCAATATTCATGTGCTGATAATACATAAACCAGCGGGGTTCATAGGAGCCGGCCGTAACAATGGCATAATCAATTTTGTATTTTTTTCCGAATTCCTTAAAGCCGCAAAAATAACCGGTGTCTCCGGAAAAATAAATGGTTTTGGAAGCTTCTATCATAAAACCACCCCATAATGTGGTATTGGCTTTCTGGCCAATACGCCGGGACCAATGCTGGGCGGGAAGCAGTGTATAATGTACCGTTCCAATACTGACACTTTGCCACCAGTCAAGTTCATGCACTTCTTTGGCGCCTTTTTTTTCAAAAAAATTCTTTAGCCCCAGCGGAACAATAAACACGGCTTCTTTTTTAATTAACTTTTTTACCGTTTTTGTATCCAGATGATCGTAATGATTGTGACTGATTAAAACCACCGGATTCTGCGAAAGCTTTGAATAATCAAAGGGAATTTTGACTTTCTTGCCGATTACCAGTGCCTTGTTGGAGAAAAAAGGATCGAGCGCTATTGTTACGCCATCAATTTTAATAAAAAAAGAAGCATGACCAACAAAAGAAATACTGTTATTTACCGGGGCTGCAAGATAATCGTAATCATTTGTTACCGGCCCGTATTGCCCGGCAGGGAAATCGTTAAAAACCATTTTTTTGCGGAAAAAAAACCTTCTCCCCTCTTTGGCCGGTTCCATAGAACGGGGCATCCAGGGATTAAAAAATTCCCCTTCTTCATTTACATGAGCAGCATAAAGCAAAGAAGCATCTGTGGCATTTACCCGATCCAACCAGTCCGCTTCGTCAAAATGCGGAGTTTGCTGAGAACGGCAGGATGCAAAAAAAGTCAAGAGAAAAACCAGGCAGAAAATTGTTACCATAATAATGTATTATGCAATATTAATTTTTCTGTGTATACCATACTTGTCTACAACGGAATACTCGGATATAATTCACAGTGGGATATACATGAATGAAAAAAACCATACTTTAATTGAATGGGAAGAGCGATATTCGGTAGGGATTCCCGTTATTGACAGTCAGCACAAACAGTTACTAATAACCACAAATGAACTGTACAAAGCCTGTCACCTTGGTTCAGATCTGGCAAAACAGCAATTCAAAAAAACAGTACAAGAAGCGGTTACTTACGTAAAATACCATTTTTCCACCGAAGAACAAATAATGGAAAAGACCGCCTTTCCTGAAATTACAGCCCATAAAAAACACCATGCGGAATTTATCCAAAAAGTTTTAACAGATGTAACAAATTTTGAAAGCGGGAAACAATTTGTTCCTCATCAATTTGTCAGATTTTTACGGGACTGGGTACTGTCCCACATAGCCATAGTAGACAGCAAATTAGGTGACTACCTTTTGAACCTCCAAAGAAAAGGCAGACTCGGCAAAATTACCATGAGAAAACAAAGCGGTACGGAAAAACAAATTGTCCTTGCCGTTGACGATTCAAAAACCCAGCTTACCCAATTTAAAAATATCCTGCCGCACTACGATGTCTACACCTGTGAGTCTCCTTTACAGGCGCTTGAAATGATTCAAAACATGGAAGTCGATATAATTCTTCTGGATCTGGCAATGGAAGAAATGAATGGTTATGATTTTCTCCGAAAAATAAAGAAGGATCAAAAACTCTGTAATATTCCTGTTATTGTAGTATCGGGCAACAGCTTTGAACAGCACATAAACACTTCGTTAAATCTGGGAGCTGCCGATTTTATCGCAAAACCTGCCCGGCCCGACCATCTTGTACAAAAGATAAAGCAGGTATTAAGAAAGAAGAACCATTAGCCATATACTGCCCGGTTTGATATTTGCATTGAGTTTTAATTATTGTACCGATCAGCCTCGGAAAATATACACCCGCAATACTTTTGCATATAAAGCCCAAGAGCCCTGGCTTCTGCACGGCCTTCCCTGAACAAGGGGCGAAAATCGCGGTATAAAAGAGTAACACCGTACTTTTCCGCTGCAGTTTCCGCCTCTTTCTTGAGCAGTTCATGATTCTGATAAGGGCTGATAAAAAGTGTGGTACTAAAGGCATCAAAACCATTTTCTTTAGCGGCAATAGCGGCCTTTTCCATACGGATACGATAACAGTGCATACAGCGATGGGGAGAATCGAAACAGGCCGGCAAGCCGTTTTTTCCGGCAGTTTGCTGCAAAGCGCCAATAAACTGCACAAGGCCATATTCATCTTCTGCAATAACAGGTACACCCAGATCCCCGGCATATTGAAGAAGGGCATCACGCCGCATGGAATACTCGGTAAAAAGATGAATGTTGGGGTTGTACCAAAACAAAACAGGCTCAATCCCCTCTTCCCGTAAAGAGACGATACTTGCAACAGAACACGGCGCACAGCAAACATGGAGGAGGAGTTTCAATGCTTTTTCTCCGGTATACCACGGTTGATTTTCATCAGCATAGATTCTACCATTAAACCATGATTGAACCAATACAAAACGCAGCGGAACAAAGAGTACTGGAATTGCTCCGCGAATCGGAAGCCATGCTGGAAGGCCATTTTCTTCTTTCATCGGGCCGTCATTCGGATAAATATTTTCAATGTGCAAAACTCCTCCAGTACCCGGACAGGACAACGGAAGCATTAACATCGCTTGCGGAGCGTATTAAAGCCGACATGAAGAAACTTGCCCTGGATGCTGTAGCGGGACCGGCCATGGGGGGAATCATCGTTGCATGGGAGCTGGGCCGGCAACTCGGACTCCGTTCTTTTTTTACGGAACGTAACGAAGAAGGAGAAATGTCCCTGCGCCGGGGTTTTGAGATACGGCAGGGCGAACGTATACTTATAGTAGAAGATGTGATCACTACGGGAAAATCTTTCGGTGAATGTGCCGCTGTGCTGGAAAAACTCGGTGCGGAAATTGCTGCCATTGCATGTATTGTAGACCGCAGGGCAGCAGATTCCAAATCACCTGAGGAAACAACATGGCCAATCTATGCCGCCTGTAAGGCAGAGGCAAAAAACTGGGATGCCGGTTCGTGCGACCTGTGCAGACAGGGAACCCCGGCGGTAAAGCCCGGTTCCCGGAAATCAAAGTGATGTTTATCATGCAAATATGGCGACACTAAAACCTTTTACGATCATCCATGAGGATGATTCGATCATAGCGGTAAATAAAGCCTCCGGTATTGCCGTTACCGGAGAACGCTGGGACGAAAATGCGCCCAGGCTTGATTTGCTGCTTAAAAATCAATTGGCTTTAAAACCAAACAACGATGAAGCGGAACTTTTTGTTGTACACCGCATCGACAAAGACACTTCCGGACTTGTGCTATTTGCAAAAGACAGAAAAACCCACCAGCAGCTTTCTGTTGCTTTTGAAAAACGGCAGGTAGCAAAAACATACATTGCCGTAATCCATGGCCGTCCATTCTGGCCCGATGGCAAGACAAGCTGCGAACTGCTCCTTGTACCGGACGGCAACAAAAAACACCTTACTATTATTGATAAATTCCGTGGCAAAAGTTCCCATACCGGTTTTACCCTGCTCTTTTCTGCCGGAAATTACAGTGTTGTAGAAGCATATCCGCAGACAGGAAGAACCCACCAGATACGTGTTCATCTTTCGGCGTTGAGCTTTCCCATTGTTTGTGATCCGCTGTACGGTAAACATTCACGAAACGGCACAGAAAAGGGAGTTTATCTTTCTTCATTTAAACGTAATTGGCAGGGTAACGAGGCTGATGAACGGCCGCTTTTGGATCGACTGGGTCTGCATGCTCTCAAAATTACACTTAACGAAAAAGTGTTTGAAGCGCCCTTACCCAGAGACATGGCAGCACTGCTTAAACAAATGGAGAAATGCCGGCGATAGACCATAATTTAGTGCTGTGATTCATGTCGAATTTCTAATGTTTCATGCAAAAGGCGGTTTTTGGCAGGAAAAATCCGGTTAACTTACCTTTAAAGAGAAAAAAGTGCATGGTACTACACATGGCCTTTGTAAAAAAGTTGTTTTTATTAATTTTTATCCGATAATATAACAGCTAATAGGTAAAATTTATGATGACAGATTTGTTTAAAAAGAAAAAGGTACCGCCCCTTGCGGTAAAAGATGAAGAACAGACAAGTTTTTCCCGGACAGGTTTTATTTCAGAAAAAATTGAGACTTTGAAAACTGCTGTCAGCGAACTGATAAAACCGACAGATGAAGCGGTAAAGATAACTGCGGATATGGACAAAACTTTTCTTGCCTGTATATCAAGAGCGATTAACCATGTTGTGTCAGTTTCGGATATTTTTTTACAGACAAAACAGATTAACAGGAATATTACCGCTCTGGATTCTATGATTGATAAACAAGCCGCAGCGGTTAGCCAGTCATCTTCAGCTATTGAACAGATGAACGCCAACATTATTTCGGTATCGAATATATTGGCTGAAAACAACAAGGTAATGAACGCGCTCCTTGTTGCCTCAAATGAAGGTACTGAGGGAATTCAAAAGGTAACTGAAATTATGAAAACACTTGTTACGAATTCCGAGGGCCTGCAAGACGCAAACAGAATGATTCAGACAATAGCGGCTCAAACCAATCTGCTTGCCATGAATGCCGCGATAGAAGCAGCTCATGCCGGCCAGTACGGTCAGGGTTTTGCGGTAGTGGCTAACGAGATTAGAAAACTTGCGGAAAATTCTTCATCACAGGGAAAATACATCACTAAAATTTTGAAGGATCTACAGAATGAGATTGCCAGCGTTACCGTTTTTGCCGGACAATCCCAGAACGAGTTTGAAAAAATTGCCGCTCTTGTAGATCAAGTACGCAGTCAGGAGCAGACAATTCGTAACGCTATGAATGAACAGGAAACAGGCAGCGCTCAGATTCTGCAGGCTACTCACCAGATACAGGAAGTTACTGCCGAAGTCCGTGATGAAGCGGGAAAAATTACAGCATCCAGTTCTCTGATTCTCTCCGGTGTAACCGATTTGGAAACAGAAACCGCTGATATCAGCAAGTCTATCAATACATTGATGGACAATATTGAAGACGTGGAATCTGTAACCAGGAAAATAACCGCAGGTGTTTCAACATTAGCGGAACGTACCGGACAAATTCATGAAGAAGCACAAAGGATCGGTAATGCAGTATAAAGTTTTTGAACCTGATATTGAAGTTAACGGATCAACCGTATATTCGATTATTGCCGGGTTGGGGTACTTTACCAATTTATCGCGGCGTTATTTTAGCAGAGTCAACATCGGGACCGTGGTAAATAAAGAATTGCACATAGATATGAATGGTTGGTATCCTCAGCACGCATGGCTTGAAGCGTTTAAAAACATAGCGGAACAGGTAGGCGACCGGGTACTCTTTAAGATAGGCCTGTCTGTACCGGAAAATGCGCAATTTCCGCCGTGGGTTGTAGATATAGATACCGCAATTAAAGCAATTGACATTGCCTATCATTTGAACCATCGAAAAAACGGCGCTCCGTTGTTTGACATTAATGACGGAACCATGATTGAAGGAATCGGTCATTACGGTTACGATCGGGATCGTTCCGGGAAGAACCTGATCATCAGTGTAAGCCGAAACCCCTATCCGTGTGCGTTTGATCACGGGATCATTACTGCAATGGCGCATAAATTTCAACCGGACGCGCTGGTAAAACATGATGATACCAAAGAGTGTCGTTCTAATGGCGCGGAAACCTGTACATATAACATTACCTGGTAATATTATTGAAAATATGCAGCAGAAACTTTTAATTTGGGATAAAAACAGGGAATAAGTTTCATTGAAACTTGCAGAATTGATATCTTGACATTTTACGCAAAAAAAATAAATCATATATCAGCATTAAATTTAGGATGAAAAAATGAAGTTGATTGCTTTGCTTATGAGTTGTGTTTTACTTTCTTCATGCGGAATAAACAAATTTGAAAGAACGCCAAAAGTGTTTTTTCAAACCAATTCCAAAATTCGTTCAGCCATTGTAACAGACAATGGCAGGCTTTATTTTGGAAATGAGAATTGCGAATTTTATGCGATAAATATTTCCGGCAAGAAAATGGCATGGATGTATTCTACCGACGAAGCAGTTGAAACATGGCCGGTAATTACCGATGACAAAATTATCTTTAATGCGGGAAATACCCTGTATATTTTAAATTGTATAAATGGAAATGAACTTTATAAGGTAACACATCCTTCCAAAAAATCAACAAGAGCAAGTCAGGACAGATGGACATTTAACGATTCGTATGTTGCAGTTTCAAACGGAATTGCATACTATCTTACGCTTGACGGTGAACTTGTGGCTGTTGATATAAACAAGGGCAATATAATCTGGACGCTGCCTTCAGAAAGTCCGGGAGTGTCATACTCAGGCGTTAATTATGACAATGGAAAACTTTACTATACAGATTATTCAGGATACATGTGCTGTGTTGATACAGAAAAAAGGCAATTGGTTTTTAGAACTTTCATAGGCGACAGAGTTTATGCTCCCATTCATATAGACAATGGAAAATTATACGCCGGCGGAAGAAGTACAAAAATGCACTGTATTGACGGAACCAGCGGCGAAGTAATATGGTCAACATTTTCATTTAATAAAACAACATGGTTTTCGGGAGGTTCAGTTTCTGTAGGAGATATCCTGTATACCGGTACTTCCGACGAACATACAATTGTCTCAATAAATAAACAGACAGGAGAATTATTGCATTCGTTTCCGACCGAAGTGAATGTCTACACGCAGCCTGTTCTTAACGGAGAAAATGTAATTGCCATTTCAACATTTAATAAATCATATATCATTGAATATGACACCAAAAGCAAGCAAAAACTTTGGCAAGGACAGGTTGAAGAAGATGTATTATCTTCTCCGTCAATATATAAAGGTAAAATATATTTTGGTTCTGATTCAGGCACAATTTATAGTATTAATTTGAAGTAAAACAAATTCAAATTATCCTATATATTACCGGAGGACACCATGTGGATTTTATTTGCGTTTTTGTCGGCTGTTTTTGCAGCACTCACTTCAATTCTGGCCAAAATCGGCATAGAAAACATTAACTCCAATCTGGCGGTTGCGATCCGTACCGTCGTAGTGCTTCTTCTTGCCTGGGGCATTGTTTTTATTACCGGAAAACAACAGGATCTTGTACACCTGGGCAGAAAAAATATTGTTTTCCTGGTTTTATCCGGTATTGCAACAGGTTTATCCTGGCTCTGTTATTACCGTGCCCTGCAAATCGGAGAAGCATCAAAAGTAATTCCCGTCGATAAATTCAGTGTCGTAATAGGCATGGTTTTGGCCTTTATTGTCCTGAAAGAAGCTGTTACAATAAAAACAATTATAGGCGGAATATTGATCACTGCCGGTACCTTTGCACTAATCCTGTAATAAGAGTATCATAAGGCATGGTGCAAACCAGCGAAGATTCAAAGCTCATTCTGGAAAACGGAATATTGTCCGGCAGTGTAAAAAATTGTTTTGTCCGTCTGGATACAGTTCCCGGTACTGCAGCGCTGGAAATCTTTTTTCCAAAAGGCGCAGATGAAGATCGCTGGGAAATAAGGGATATACTCAATGAACCTTACATTGTTAAAAAGGAATGGATTGATTCAGGGCTGCGTCTTATGCTCAAAGACATCCCTCCCAAAAAATTGCTGGAAACCACTAAACCTTTAATCGAAAGAATAACAGCCCACTTCAGCGGAAGATACCCGGACGATGTATTCAAGCATTATAAACATTATATTTGCGGCAAATTATCACGGGTTATACTGCTTCATATTAACGAAACAATTATTTTAAAATACTGCGAAGAATTACGTGCGGATTTTACAAGAAATTATTGCAAAGTATTATTTACCGAACAGGGCGACTGTGAAAAAGTGTATATTAATTGTTATGAAACAGGAACGCTTGAATATAAAAATGGTTTTATAGAAATGCACCGGTGGGAAAACGAAGACGAAGCTCAGTCTGTTTCCTATTTAAGCAGACGCTATACACAGCGCCTGCTGGATGGTGTAATAGACGAACCGGACGTAAAAATCAAAATGATCGGAATAATCAGATCGTCCATGAATTCATCAACCATAGAAAACGAAGACAGCGAACTGTTCGATAAAGCTTTATCGATTCTGGAAATCAATTCATGAGTCAAGTCTTTAATCACAACTCTACGCGTTTGGGGCAGGGAGCGGTATTTCTCTGTGCCGTCCTGTGGAGTACCAGCGGTCTGTTTATCAAATTAATTAACTGGGACCCAATAGTTATTGCCGGGCTGCGTTCATTAATTGCAGGGTTGTTTATGTTAACAATCCGCTTTCTGTCAGCCAGGCGAAGAATGGTTCCTTTTAAACTTCGTTATCTCTGGGGCGGAGGCTTCGCCTATAGCATTACGATGCTTCTTTTTGTATCGGCAAATAAACTTACCACTTCCGCCAATGCAATTTTACTCCAGTACAGCGCTCCGGTCTGGGCTGCACTGTTAGGCTGGATTCTGGCAAAGGAAAAACCCAGAATGGTAAACTGGATAAGCCTGGCAATGGTGATTGGCGGCCTGTGCCTCTTTTTTAAAAATGGTCTTGCCGGCGGTTCTTCTACGGGGAATCTCCTGGCTTTGCTGTCGGGAATCAGTTTTGGAGCTAACTCGGTTTTTTTGCGTATCCAAAAAGACGGCAACCCGGCAGACGCCCTGATTCTTGCCCATATTCTTACATTTTTTGCAAGTATACCCTTTTTATTTCTGCACCCGCCTTCCTTTACTATCGCAAACACCACATCAATTCTGTTTATGGGCGTAGTACAACTTGGCATGGCTTCGCTGCTTTTTGCATACGGAATCAAACGTGTTCCCGTTGTTCAGGCCATGCTTACCGCCGCAATTGAGCCAATTCTTAATCCTGTTTGGGTACTTCTGGTAACGGGAGAAAAACCTACAATTATCGCCATGCTGGGCGGATTAATTATTATTGCCGCTGTAATGGTTTCTACCATAGACCTTTCAAAGAAAACAAGTGTATAACAATACTATGATTGCAGGAATAATTGGCGCTGCAGGTTATGCCGGAGCCGAACTTGTCAGATTATTGACCGCTCATCCAAAAATTACCGGCTTTGTTTTGGCATCGGTAAGCAAACCGGGTGAAACCATTACTTCGATATACCCCAATTTTCTCGGTGCCGGTAAAGCAGAATGCAATCCTGCATTGGCAAAATTCGGAGATACCGGATCAATATTGACAACGCCGGAAGCGTGTGTTTCTGCATCCGATATTGTTTTCGGCGCCCTTCCCGCAGGAACCGGAGAAGGCTATGCTGCCTTATGTCTTAAAAAAGGGATTTCCTACATCGATCTTTCGGCGGATTTTCGTTTTGATGACCACGAAACTTATTCTGCCTGGTACGGAAAACCCTGGCAGCACCCGGAACTCCATCAACGCGGAATTTACGGCCTTCCGGAGTTCAATAGAGAACGAATCAAAAAACTCGCCGCTGCAGGCCCTTGCATAATCGGTAATCCCGGCTGTTACCCTACTGCGGTAAGCCTGGCCTGTTATCCGGCTCTCTGTGAAAATGCCAATACTGCCGGCAATAATTACATAAAACATGGACCGGGACAGATTATTGCCGATGCTATTTCGGGAGTAAGCGGAACTGGCCGGGAACCAAGCCGTACCAATCACTTTTCTGAATGTTCAGATTCGGTAAGCGCCTACAAGGTTGGCGCCCACCGCCATACTCCGGAAATTAACAGTACCATTGCAAAAATGGCCGGCCGTTTTGTTCCCCTGATATTTACCCCCCATCTGGGACCGTTAAACCGCGGGATTCTCGCCACAGTGTATATTCCTCTGGAACACGATCCTGTTACATCCTCAACAAGACCGCAGTCAAAAGAAATAGCCGAAAAGGAAGCGACAGCCCGGAATGGTTATGCACTGTTCTATAAAGACGAACCCTTTGTTCGTGTACTGCCGGAAAATGCGTATGCATCCACCAACAGAGTCCGGCAATCCAACTATTGCGATTTGTCGGTTCATCTGGATCATACCGGTTCGGTGCTGATTGTCGAATCTGCAATCGACAACATGGTCAAAGGAGCGGCGGGACAGGCAGTACAAAACATGAATATCATCTGCGGCTTTGACGAAACAGAAGGACTTACTGCCCTGCCGGCATTATTTTAGCTTGATTATTTCAATGTCTCGTGCTATTCTTAACAAGAATTGTACTAATTAATCAAAGAAGGAGTTATGTATGAATGAAGATTCTGTTGTTTGGAATGACGCGTATTCAGTAGGTTTCGAACCCATAGACACCCAGCACAAAGAGCTGGTAAAGATGACTAATGAACTCTTTGAGAGCTGCAAACAGGGAACTGATGCTGCTGACAAAGCCTTTTTACAAACGATTAAAAGAGCCGCAGAATACGCCAGAAACCACTTCTCTGACGAAGACAAGTATATGCTGGAAGCCAATTTTCCAAATCTGAATGATCACAGAAAGCTGCACGATGATTTTTTAGCTGTGGTCGGAAAGGCAATTCAGGATTTTAATACAGGATCCACAGAACCTTTTGAACTGGCCCAGTTCCTTAAAAATTGGTTACTTACACATATTGCTGAAGCGGACAAGCAATACGCCCCGTATTTGGCAAAACTTAAAGATTAGGGAAAAACCGCATCCCGCGGCTGACTATGAAAAAGAACAGACTGCGCCTCTTTGCGGCATTTGCTGTATTATCGTCCATATTGGCATTGGGAGCCAAAGGCTGTGAAGGAAATACCAGAGCTGATATTATTGAACATGCGCCTGAACTGAATGAACTTGCGAAAAAATTTGAAATAGAAGAACTGGACGATGTCATTATTCTTACAACATATGATAATGTTACTTTTAAAGAAGCAGTCGGTACATTAAAAAATAAAACGGCGATGAACAAACCTATATCTTTTTACGGGGCAAACTGGGGTGAGTATAAAAGTGAAACCAGTACAGTTGAGGGAATGGAGCCTTATAAAGGTGTAATATACCTTGTGGACGGCTGGTGGCGTGCAATAGAAATTGACGCTGTTACGGCAATTTCAGGCGGCAATACAGATAAACCTGTTCTTGTTACGGAGTATGCCTATTGTAATGAAACTGTATATGAAATGAATAAGTTTTCCCCTGAATATGATAATTATTTTTTTGTATTATCCTTATTGGACGAAGAAACCGGAAGCGGTAAAATACAGGGAGATGGTTCAATACAGGATGCAATAATACTGGAATTTGATAAATGAACTTGTTCCGAAACTGGCAGAATTTTGGAACAAGTTCACCCATATAGAAAAAAAAGAAAAAAACGGGCATACTCGAATTATGAAAGAGATTAATGGGGGAATCTGCGCTCCCAATAGTTTTCTTGCCTCGGGTATTCGTTGCGGTATAAAAGAAAGTGCATCCAAGCGGGATCTGGCGCTTGTTTTCTCGCAGCAGCCTTGTACGTCAGCGGCAGTGTTTACTTCAAACATCGTTCAGGCAGCCAGCGTTATTGTAAGCCGGGAACATGGTAAATCCGGGAAGATCAGAGCGCTTATTGCCAATTCGGGAAATGCCAATGCCTGCACTGGACAAGCCGGATTGGAAGCAGCCCGGCGCATGACAGAAATGACGGCGGAAAAACTCGGCATTGCAACAGAAGAAACTGCCGTTGCGTCCACAGGTGTAATAGGCGTACCTATGCCTATAGAACGAATCGAAGCCGGAATGGCAGAACTTGCTGCCGGTATTACCGATAACGGCGGTGATGCTGCTCTCGAAGCGATTATGACAACCGATACCAGGAAAAAATTTACGGCAATAGAATTTGAATTACCCGGAAATGCTTCCCCTGTCAGAATCGGTGCAATGACAAAAGGATCGGGAATGATTCATCCCAACATGGCAACAATGATATGCGTAATCACAACTGATGCGGCAATTAATGCTGTTATGCTTGACAAGGCACTGCGACGGGCGGTGAATCGTTCTTTTAACAGGCTTACCGTAGACGGAGATATGTCAACCAACGACATGGCCATTGTCATGGCAAACGGAGCGGCGGAAAATAATCTGATTAACGGCGAAGGACCTGCATGGGAAACTTTTGCTTCGGCGCTGGAGACGGTTTGTACCACACTGGCCAAAGCTATGGCCAGGGACGGAGAAGGCGCTACACGGCTTATTTCAGTAACGGTAAGCGGCGCAGCCAGTGAAGAAAATGCAGCCGCCCTGGCCCGTTCGGTGGCTGGTTCAAGTCTTGTAAAAGCTGCCTGTTTCGGCGCCGATGCAAATTGGGGAAGGGTACTGTGCGCCCTGGGTTATGCAGGCATTCCTTTTAAGCCGGAAGAAGCATCGGTAACATTTGCTTCCCCGGCAGGTTCCCTTCCGGTCTTTAAAAACGGCGAAGTTCTTTCTTTTTCGGAAGAAAAAGCAAAAACAATATTAATGGAAGAAGAAATAGATATTCATGCCATTGTCGGAAACGGAAACTGCGAAGCTGTTGCCTGGGGCTGTGATCTCTCCTACGACTATGTAAAAATTAACGGCGATTACCGCTCGTAAATACCGGAAACAGAGGCTGCAATGAAGGAAATAAACAATGCCGATCGGGCAGAAATACTAATTTGCGCACTGCCGTACATCAAACAATTCAGAGGCAGTACCATGGTAGTAAAGTACGGCGGCAATGCCATGATTAACGCCGAGCTGAAAAAAGCGGTAATGGAAGACCTGATCCTCATGTCCTGTGTCGGAATTAAAACAGTGCTTGTTCACGGCGGCGGGCCGGAAATAGAAGGTATGCTAAAAGCGCTGGGAAAAGAAAGCCGCTTTGTACAGGGCTTGCGTTATACCGACGAAGAAACAATGGAAATTGTTCAGATGGTTCTTTGCGGTAAAGTAAACAAGGAGATTACCGCATTAATAGAAAATTCCGGAGGCAGCGCTCTTGGGCTTTGCGGCATAGACGGTGCATTGATCAGGGCAAAGCAGTACAAACCGGATGGCGAAGACATTGGCCTTGTCGGAGAAATTGTATCGGTTGATGCACGGATATTGGAAAATATTCTGGCCAACGGAACAATCCCCGTAGTGTCTTCCGTTGCTTTGGGAACAGGAACTGACGCAGGCAAGGTTTTTAATGTAAACGCTGATACGGCTGCCGCCGAAATCGCTGCCGCTCTGAAAGCGGAAAAACTAATTCTTATGACCGACATAAAGGGCATCCTTAAAGAAGTAAAGGACGAAAACTCACTTATTAAAACACTAACCCGTTCCGAGCTGGACAAATTAAAACGAGATGGCGTGATAAGCAAGGGGATGATCCCCAAGGCGGATTGCTGTGCCATAGCCCTGGACGGCGGAGTAAAAAAAGCCCATGTTATTGACGGGCGGCTTCCCCACGCTTTGCTGATAGAATTGTTTACCAACGAAGGAATCGGTACGATGATAGTTAATGGAGATACCAATGAATAATTTTTTAATGAATACCTACCACCGGCTCCCTGTTACTTTTGTAAAAGGCAATGGTGCATGGCTCTACGACAGTTCGGAAAAACCTTATCTGGATTTTACTTCCGGCATTGCTGTTAATTGCCTCGGTCACAATCATCCTGCCCTGGTGCATGCAATCGCTGCACAGGCGGAAAAACTAATCCATACCTGCAATTATTTTCAAAGCGAAACCGCCCTGCTGTTTGCCGAAAAGCTTGTTGCCGCCTGCGCCGGAGCTTTTATGAAAAAAGTCTTTCTCTGTAATTCCGGCGCCGAGGCCAATGAAGGAGCCTGTAAAATTGCCAGAAAATATTCACTGGCAAAATACGGACCAGGCCGCCATACCATCGTAACACTTAAAGGAAGTTTCCATGGCAGGACAATTACCACGTTGTCCGCCACGGGACAGGAAAAGTTCCACAAGGATTTCGGCCCATTTACCGAAGGTTTTGTTTATATAGAAGGCAACGATCTAAATACTTTGGAAAAGGCGCTGGACCAAAAAACCGTGGCGGGATTTTTACTGGAAGCTGTACAGGGCGAAAGCGGTATACGGCCACAAAGCGATGAATTTATCGGGGCGGCAGCAAAACTCTGCGCCGAACGGGACATATTATTAATGTTTGACGAAATTCAATGCGGTCTGGGAAGAACAGGAACCTTTCTTGCCTGTGAACAATACGGAGTAAAAGCTGATGTTGTTACCCTTGCAAAAGGTCTGGCCGGAGGCGTTCCCGCAGGAGCATTTCTTGCAGGAGAAAAAACCGCCGAAGTTTTACAGACAGGCGATCACGGTTCCACATTCGGAGGAAACCCTTTGGCCAGTGCGGCGGGAGCGGTTGTTCTGGATACAGTAGCCAATCCTGTTTTTCTTGGCGAGATAAAACGCAAGGGGCAAAAATTTAAAACCGTACTGGAATCGTGGAATCACCCTCACATTAAGGAAATCCGTGCACGGGGAATGATGCTGGGCATTGACCTTGATATCGAAGCATGGCCAATTCTGGAGGCATCTCTGAAAGACAATCCCGGACTACTTCTTTTAAGCGCCGGAACCAATACCCTGCGGCTTCTTCCGCCGTACATTATTAGTGATGCAGAAATAGATCAGGGACTGGAAATACTAAAGAAAATGCTGAGGTGATATATTTTTCCAAAACCTCTTTGACCACTGTGGTCAGGTTATTCATCTTCGCCGACTGTCAGTCGGAATGACACGACTTTCCACTTCTCTGGCCATGGCAGGTTTGTCCATGGCTCGGAAAATTTCCGCCGAACGTCGCCAGGACATGTTTGCAGCATTTTGGTTTCCAAGTTTGCTGAATACATCGCCTATGGCGGCCCAGTTCATTCCCAACCCAAAGGTATTTTCTGCACGGCGGTCAAAATCTACAGCGCGGTTTAAGGCTTCCAGAGCGCCGCGATAGTTTCCGGAAACAGAACGAACAGAAGCGATAAGGTACCAATCATAGCCGGCCTGTTCCAGATAATTATCTTTTGTATGAATGGAAAGTGCATTCATTATGGACTTTTCAGCGTCTGCATAAAGACCCAATTCTTTTTCAGCCAGACCCTTTACAGTCCAGCATACTGCATAGAGCATTCTGTCATGTTTAAGTTTGTCCAGTTCGGCTTGAGCCAGGGCAAGCGTTTCTTGCGGATCTGCTTTCCCGGCCAGCAACAGGCTTCTGGCACGGAACACCCGGCTGGCCGAAGCAAGAAGAGGTTCTCCGGAAAATTCAGCTTCTATTTCCGCTCCTCTCCAGATTCTTTCCGCATCCTCAATACGCCCCAGAGAATACATGGTACTTGCCCTGGCAAGGTTTACCCGAATCCGCAAAGCCGGACGGTCGGTCATTATAGCAAGCCGCCATGCTTCGTCTAACATTAACAGCGCTTCTCTAAAATTTGCCTGATCTGCTTCCAGATTGGCCTGACCTATCAGAGTATCGGCCATGGACTGAACAGTAAAAACCTCGGGCGGCCGCTTTGGAACAGAAGAACAACCGGAAAATAACAGCGCCATTAAAAGAGCAAGTATGCATCCTGTATAAATATTAATATATATTTTTCTCATCTTTGCTCTCCCACCCTAGAACCGGATATCCCGTGGATTAGTACCGCTGGAATCAATTTCGGCATGCTCAGGGATCCCTTTTCTTAGCAGGGGATTATTCCGGAGAGAAATGAGCACGTCTGAGGCAGCTCTGACTGCAGTACGCGCTTCGGTCAGGAGACTGAGTATTTGCGGCATTTCCCGGGGAATATAATTGGTAGTTTTTTCAATATTATCCAGAGTTCCTGCCAGAGCAACAAGAGACGCTTCCAGGGCATTGAGCGTTTGAGCATCGCCATTAATAATACTTCTGACGCCGTTTGGATTGGCCATATCTGCAGCCAGGTTTGCGGTTAACTTTTCTATGTTGGCAATAATCTGACCCAAAGCGATGGTTGGCTTCTCGTTCGGTCTTACGGTCAGTCCGTCAGCTATTTCCATTGCTTTTTCAAGAAGATCGGCAATTGCATCTTCCTGAGGCGGAATATGTGCAAGGCCGTTTGCTATATAAACCCTTCCTTCCAGAGAATCCCGCATCGGCACTGTCGCGCCTTCTTCCAGGGCATCACCATTGCCCGGATAAAAGATAAATTGACTTCCAAAACCAATTGGACTTACCATCACTTCAACCAGCGATCCCAGCTTGGCTCTGTCATTGTACTCATCCTGAATTGTAAAGATTACTTCAACCCTGTTATCTTCGGTAAGGACGAAAGATTTAACATTCCCAATAACAATACCGCGACAGGTTACGGCCAAATTTGAACTTAAGCCAGAAGCGCTCGACGCATATGCTTTATAGGTATAGTTTCTGGAAAACCAGCGCTGGGTTCTGCCAAGCATAAAAACCACAAAAATCAGAGAAAGCAGGGCAATGACTATCAGGAGACCGACTATTTGTTCTGCATACCGGATTTTAAATTTCATTTCCGTACCTTTTTACGTGATTCCCTTTTCAAGTAAATCCGAGAGTTCACGGCTGCTGTCGATCTGTTCATGGGTCATTTTAAGATGAATTTGACCCTCCACCAGCATAATCACTTGATCCGCCAAACTCCGGATTATCCCCATATTGTGACTAATAAATACAATTGTATTATTATCTTTCTTGTGCTGTTTTACAAGAGCGATAAGGCGGTTAGCCGCATAATCATCCAAAGACTCAACCCATTCATCCAAAAAGAGCAGCAATGGCCTGCACAGCAGCGCCCGTCCAAAACCAATTAGTTTTTGTTCACCCATGGAAAGATTTGAAGGCCGAATTGCAAGACTCCGTTTGTAACCAACAATCTCTACCACTTCATCGATACGCCGCTGCCGCTCTTTTACGGGCATTTCCGGAAAATGTATCCGCAAGGGAAGTTCCAGACATTGCTGCAGACTCTGGTTTGCCCAAAGGGCCGAATCCTGGAAGACAAAAGCGCTTTCACGGCGGAATTCCAGGTTTTCAACACGGTTCATAATTTGTATATTTTTGCCTTTGTAACAAACTTCCCCTTCGGAAGGGATTATCAATCCTGCACAAAGTTTAAGAAGGGTACTCTTGCCGCAGCCCGATGGACCGACAAAAGCTATGCTTTCTCCTTCATTAATGGAAAGATTAACCCCTTGAATAATATTTGTACTTTGGGAAGAAAAGGAAATGCTTTTTAAATTCAAAATCTCCATGCACACGCCGCTCCTTGCGGCGAACTAAAATAATTTCCTTGCGCTCGAGGGCCGTAGGCCCTCATGCACACGCCGCTCCTTGCGGCGAACTAAAATAATTTCCTTGCGCTCGAGGGCCGTAGGCCCTCATGCACACGCCGCTCCTTGCGGCGAACTAGTATAATTTCCTTGCGCTCGAGGGCCGTAGGCCCTCATATTAAACCTCACACCTAGCTCATATAATACACAGCGCAAATAATGATATCCACAATAATGACCCAAAGGAAAGAAGAACCCACCGCCCGAAGCCCTGCTACAGGGATCTCTGTACTGGCACGTTCCACACCAAAACCCCTCATGATCGCCATAAGAGAGATAATCATCCCAAAACAAATGCTCTTTACCGACGAAACAATAATATCACTGATCATTAAATCTTCCAGAAGATAGTTAAAGTATATGGACGGGGGCAGGGGATTAAACAGCTGGGCCACGGCAAAGGATCCCACCAGGCCAAAAATGGAAAAAAACACATTCAGGAGAAACAGAGAAACGGTAACACCCAAAAAACGGGGAACGGCCAAATGTTCTATTGGGTCAACTCCAACAGAAACATACGCTTCAACTTCGTGTGAAATTACCATGGTGGCCATTTCTGTGGCAATAGCAGTTGCCGAACGTGCAATGATAATAAAAGCTCCAAGAAGCGGTCCTAATTCCCGGGTAATTATAATGATTAAGAGGGGGTATATCATCTTTTGCTGACCGAGCATGGTTAAATACGGAATACCAATAACATTTACCGCTGCCCCAATGCCTATGGCCAAAAGGGCGGAAATGCTTAAAGCATCCACAAAGGTAAAAAGGATCTGCATAACAAGGATCTTTCGGGATGCCTTTCCCCGAAAAATAAAAGCCCCTACCCCTCTTAATGTCTTGGCCAAAAACCCCAGAGTATATAGTATTTCAACAAAAAAATCACGCACTCTGGTATAAGTATACAATATATTCCAGTTTTTCGTAACCATGAGCTATAGACACTGCAAGAAAATATTGACATAATTATTATGTTGCTTATTTTTGATTACATTCGGAGGAAAAAGTTATGGAAAAAAAGACGCTTTCTGTAAAAACCGTGGTTGCTATTGGCATTGGCTCGGCATTAATGTTTGTCCTGATGCGCTTTGTCGCTCTTCCTTCCGGCGTTCCCAATACAAATCTTAATCTTGGTATTGCAATCCTTTCCATTTTTGCCGCTATCTTTGGCCCCATTGCAGGCCTTTTAATAGGCTTTATCGGTCATACTTTGGTAGACCTGACTTTTGGGTGGGGTATTTGGTGGACATGGGTAATTGCCGATGCTCTCTACGGACTGGCAATAGGTGTTTTCTGGAAGCTCTACCGACTGGAAGAAGGTGAATTCGGAATAAAGCAAGCAGTCATTTTTAACGGCATTCAGGTTGCAGCCAATATCATAGCCTGGGTTGGAATCGCTCCGACGCTGGATATTTTTATTTATCAGGAACCTTCAGATAAAGTATACCTTCAGGGCCTTGTAGCCGCAGCCCTGAATATTTTAGTAGTGTTGATTCTGGGAACACTGCTTGCCTTTGCATATTCCAAAACAAGAACCAAAGCAGGCAGTTTAAAGGAGGAATAAATCCCCAATGGGCTTTTTAGCCCATTGGGATTTAGACTTTCCCGGTGATTGAGAAAAATCCCGCTCTTTTATTTAATAATTTTTCTTTTAAATATAGATCTCAAAAAGAGCCAACCCTTATTGATATTACCCTGACGGTAAATCAGGGAGAAAAAATTCTAATCCTGGGCCCTTCCGGATCGGGAAAGTCCACTCTGGTTCACTGTATTAACGGAATTATTCCCCATGCCTACAAGGGCGAAAACACAGGAACACTGCAGCTATTTGGAGAAGACATCCGGAACTTTGATATTTTTGACATCTCAAAAAAAGCAGGTACGGTTTTACAGGATACCGACGGACAGTTTGTCGGACTTAGCGCCGCAGAGGATATTGCCTTTGCCCTGGAAAACGATTGTATTCCTACGGAAGAAATGCACCGCAGGGTTCAGGAAACCGCAATGCTGGTAAACATGAAAGCGCATCTGGAAAAAAGTCCGCAGGATCTTTCGGGCGGGCAGAAACAGCGAATTTCCATGGCAGGTGTCCTGATAGACAATGTAGACATATTGCTTTTTGATGAACCGCTGGCAAATCTGGACCCGGCTGCGGGAGAAGATGCAATAGAACTAATTGATGAACTCCACAAAAAAACAGACAAGACCATTCTGATTGTGGAACACCGGCTTGAAGATGTTCTTTACCGTCCGGTGGATCGGATTATTGTAATGGATCGCGGAAGGATAATCGCAGACAAAAAACCGGATGAACTGCTGGCGTTGAATATTCTTAAAGAAACAGGTATACGGGAACCTTTGTACCTAAGCGCCCTTGCCTATGCGGGAATAAAAGCAGGAACCGGCATGAACATCCAGCCTGACTACCAGCCGCTGAGGGAATGGGACAAACAGCTTGCCGAAGAACAAAAAGATGAATTGCATGTTGAGTATGCCGGTACGGTACAGGCGCCGCCTTGTCAGGGCGGTTTGGAAATCAAAAATTTACATTTTCGTTATATCGGGCAGAAGGAGGAAGCTTTAAACGATATTTCCTTTGCATTGGCTCCCGGAGAATGTATGGGACTTGTAGGCAGAAACGGTTCGGGAAAATCAACCATAGCCAAATGTATATGCGGTTTTGTAAAGCCCGATTCGGGTACGATTTTTTACAGCGGACAGGATTTAGCCGGGCTTTCCATAATGGAAAGAGCGGAAAAGATAGGCTATGTAATGCAAAATCCCAATCAGATGATCTGTTTCCCCCTTATATATGATGAACTGGCACTGGGACTCAGAACCAGAGCTGTTCCGGAAACAGAAATAAAAACAAGAGTTTACGAAGCCCTTAAGATATGCGGACTTTATCCTTTCAGAAACTGGCCGGTAAATGCATTAAGTTACGGTCAAAAAAAGCGGCTTACCATTGCATCGATTTTGATTTTGCGTCCTTCCTTAATGATCCTTGACGAACCGACAGCAGGGCAGGATTACCGTCATTATACCGAATTTATGGAATTCCTCCTTCGCCTTAACCGGGAACTGGATATTTCCCTGCTTCTTATTACCCATGATATGCATCTTATGCTGGAATATTGTACAAGGGCGGTGGTTCTGTCCGACGGAAATCTTATAGCTGATCAGAAGCCTTTTGAAATACTTACCGACGATGAAATTATAGAAAAAGCAAGTTTAAAAAAGACCAGTCTTTACACATTGGCTATGAACGCTTCTCTTCCCGATCCGCGGGGATTTGCAGGACGATATATTGCATTTGACAGAAAAAAAAGGGCAAATAATGACAGGTTATAGAATGTTGTCATATATTGAAAGAAACTCCCCTGTTCACGCCCTTACCGGCGCCGCAAAACTAATTATATTTTTGCTGTGGTCTGTCCTGGTAATGGTAAGCTTTAATACTCCTATTCTTATTATCCTGGCAGGTTCAGGGATAATCTTATTCGGTATTTCAAAAATCCGTTTTTCCGAAATATCCTTTATTTTAAAATTGGCGGGTTTGTTTTTAACATTAAATCTTCTGGCGATTTATCTTTTTGCCCCGGAACAGGGTGTAACAATCTATCAGTCCAGAAATGTAATTTTGGAAGGAGCCGGACGTTTTACCCTTACCATGGAACAGATTTTTTACGAATTCAATATATTGCTTAAATATATTACTATTATTCCGCCGGCCATACTGCTTATTGTAACTACCCATCCAAGTGAATTTGCTTCATCCCTTAATAAAATTGGTGTTCCCTATACAGCTTCCTTTTCCGTAAGCCTGACACTGCGTTACATTCCCGACATTCAGCGGGACTACGAAGCAATTTCCCAGGCCCAGCAGGCGCGCGGCCTGGAACTTTCCAAAAAAGTGTCATTTGTCAAACGGCTTAAAAGAACCGTTCCCCTTCTGCTGCCGCTAATCCTTTCATCCCTGGATCGCATTGAGGTGATAAGCCGTGCCATGGAATTGCGGGGGTTCGGTAAAAACAAAAAACGCAGCTGGTATTCCGGAAAACCCTTTAAAACGGCGGACAAAGTATCCATTATAATAAGCGTACTGCTTTTTGCAGCCGGAATCTGGATTACCTTCCGTAAAGGAAGCAGGTTTTACTATCCGGGGCTTTTCCAAAACTGAAGTTTTAAAAAGCTCATCCTTTCCGTAAACATTGATTTATTCTCTGTAATCCGGTATACTATTCAGGCAATTGAATGTTTAAGCAATGCTTCCAAAGAGGAATAATCCCAAGGAGGAATTAGATGAAAAACCTCAGGATCGTTTTACTAATTACCGGAATAATATTTTTTATTGGTGGATATTCTCTCTTTGCCCAGTCTCAGGCAGACCAGGATACTAAAAGACGGGATTTTGTCGTAATCCTGGATGTTTCGGGGAGTATGCAGGAAGAAAACAGGTTTACCAATGTAAAGAATTATCTGGATCGTGAGGTGATTGACGGCCTTCTTAAAAACGGCGATGATTTTACCCTGGTTCTTTTTGGTACGAATGCAAGAGAACAGTTCACACGTACCATTAATTCCGATGCCGACAGGGCAGCGCTAAAAGCTGATCTGGCCCGATTGGAACCAACCGACAATTTTACTGACATCGGCGTTGCCATGGAAAAAACTGCAGAAATTATTGAAAGGCCGGAAAAAGCCGGAACACGGCGCGTGATCCTCTTTATTACAGATGGCCTTAACGCTCCGCCTCCGGACAGTAAATACCGGGGAGTTGATCTGTCCGTGGATGAACGATTCAAATCCATTGGAAACAGGATTTCCCGGGGCGCATGGTTTCTTTATGTAATTGGTATAGGAGACCAGACTGCTGCCGGTGATGTAGCAGGACTCATTCCCGGTTCGGAATTATTAAACACCGATTCAGATTTAAGCGGAATAGAAACTAACGCTCTTATAGCTCAACTGGAAGAAGAGGAGCGGGCAAGGGAAGAAGAAGCACGCCGGCTGGAAGAAGAACAAAAACTGAATGAACAGCAAAACGCCGGTATTATGGGTTTTCTCCGCAGATTAGCCGAATCTTTGGGTATTCCGCTGCCGGCGCTTATTGCATGCCTGATACTGATACCGCTTCTTTTAATCCTTCTTATTGTGTTTCTTATCAGAGCTTTTAAAACCAAAGAGATTGTTATCACCGATGAAAAAGAAACACTGATAAAAAAGATCCCGCCTTTCGGGGGTTTTATGCTTAATTCACCGTCAGCCATACTGCCCGGCATCGGCAACGAAAACAATCAGGTTGTCCGGATAGGCCGGAACTTATTGCGGTTTACCGTTCAAACAATGGATTCACAGGCCATAGCGGAGACATCTCCCTATAAAAAACAGGGAACCCATCCGTTAAAAGGAATAATTGCCCTGGCCAACGGAAGCATGATTCGGGTTACGGTCAGGTGAGCTAAGGTAAGTATAATGAAGTATTCTCAGACATTTATTCCCACGCTTCGTGAAGTTCCGGGGGATGCAATTATAGCCAGCCACAGGTTAATGTTCCGTGCCGGGATGATCCGTAAACTTTCCAACGGCCTCTTTGCCTACCTGCCCCTGGGCCTTCGCTGTTTTCGTAAAGTAGAAAGAATAGTCCGGGAAGAAATGGATGCCATCGGATCTCTGGAAATAAAACCCACCGTTGTTGTACCCGGCGAACTTTGGAAAGAATCCGGCCGCTGGGATTCCATGGGAGAAGCACTGCTGCGGGTAAAAAACAGAGTAGGTGCGGATTTTGTAATTTCTCCGACAGCAGAAGAAGCCTTTACAAGTATTGTCCGGGACGAACTTTCCAGCTATCGTCAGCTTCCTCTTTCCCTTTATCAAATCAATACCAAATACCGCGACGAGATTCGTCCCCGGTACGGTGTAATGAGAGGCCGCGAATTTATTATGAAGGATGCTTATTCCTTTCATACCAGCGAAGAAAGCCTGGATGAACATTATCAGGCACAGGGAAGAGCTTACCGGCAGATATTCAAACGCTGCGGTCTTACGGTAATTCCCGTCAAAGCTGATTCGGGGGCCATGGGCGGTTCGGGATCGGAAGAATTTATGGTGGAAAGTGATATTGGAGACAACACATTGCTCCTCTGTAAAAACTGCGACTATGCTGCCAATGTTGAAAAAGCTGAATGTAAATCCGACTACATCACCCGGCCTTCTCCCGAAAATGCCCGTGATGCGATCAACACCCCGCCGGTAGAAAAGATCGATACACCGGAAGTAAAAACCATAGATGAACTATGTACCTTCCTTAAAACCGATGCAAAGAGTTTTATTAAAACGTTGATCTATAAAGCGGTCAATGTTGAAACGGATCTGTCCTCCGCTCCGGGCTGCAAAAACCTTGTCAAAAATCCTACCGCTACCGGCGCACCGGTAAGCTATAACGAAGCATTTTTTGCCGTAGCCATACGCGGCGATCTGGATATAAACGAAACAAAACTTGCAGCTGTATTAAAAGCAGCCGAAGTAAGCCTTGCAGCGGAAGCAGATGTGGTAAGAATTACCGGAGCGCCGGTAGGCTTTGCAGGGCCGGTGGGGCTGGAATCTGTACCAATAATTATTGATCAAACAGTAACCGGCATGAATGACGCTGTTACCGGAGCCCTGGAAAAAGATAAGCATTATCGGCATGCCGTCTGCGGCAGGGATTATAACGCATGGCTAACTGCCGACATCCGAACGGTAAAAGCCAAAGATTGCTGCATTAAATGTGGCGGAGAACTATACGAAAAAAAAGGAAACGAACTGGGCCACATTTTTAAACTGGGCAAAAAATACACCGATTCTATGGGAGTTTCCTACCTGGATGAAAACGGAAAAAGCCATGTGCCGCTTATGGGCTGTTATGGCATTGGTTTGGATCGTACCCTTGCCAGCATTATCGAAGAACATCACGATGAACAGGGGATCATCTGGCCTGTTTCAGTTGCCCCATACCATGTAATCGTTATCCCCATAAAATACCAGGGTTCTGTTCAGGAAGCCTGCGACAAACTCACTTGCGAACTGGAAGAGGCCGGTGCCGAAGTATTACTCGACGACAGGGACGAACGGGCCGGCGTTAAATTTAACGACGCCGATCTATTGGGCATTCCCTGGCGAATAGTAGTCGGGGACAAAAATCTTGCCAACGGCATGGTAGAAGTAAAGCGACGAAGCGAAAAGGAAGCGCATCTTATTTCCCCGTCTGAAGCTGTAACGGAAATTGCCGCCGCTATTAAAATGTAATTCCTCCAAAATATTTCACGCGGAGGCGCGGAGAACGCAGAGGAAATATGAGATCAACGAATTACACGAATTTAAACGAATTGAATATTAACAGAAAGCGAAAACATTTTACCTCCAATGTTTTTATGACAGAATTAGGGCCATGGAGTAATACACCTTTTGAAGAATTGAATACTTATGAAAGGTATATTTGTCAAGGTCATATTGGATGTTGTATATCTGTAGTTCCTATAATGAAAAATGGTAATGATGTAATATATAATGATATGTTTGCAAAATTATTTGTTTTTGCAAAAAATGGTTCTTTGGAAAAAGGAATCTATAAAGAAATATCAGTTAAAGAATTTCATGAAAATAATATGCTTGATGAATTATTAAAAAATGGGTGGAAAAGAATATAAAAAGCAAACGGCATCTGATAGGCTCGGTATTTTGCCTTCATTATTCGCCTTTCACCCCTATCTCTCGTTCTCAACATTATTTCAAAATTATTAATTCAGTTTCAATAATTGCTACTTCAATTGAAGGATCGTTTTTTGATATATAATGTTCCTTTTTTATTAGTTTTTCTTTGCCATTATAAAAAACAGTATATGCAGGACTTTTATTGTCTATTCGATCATTTTTAAAAGTTTTTCCTTTATTCCATACGGAAATAACAATTCTATTATTTTCTGATAAAAACTCCCTTTTCTTTTTCATCTCAAATCGTGTCATTCTATCATGTATTGGGTTTAATATAATATTTGTATTGTTTGGTATCTTTTTGAGAATTCCATATATATCTTCAACTCTTATTTGTTTCTTATTATATTTTACAATATTACTTTCACCGCAAAGTAAAACAAGAGCATTTCCCATGATTCTTTTATTTGGAACTTCTTCATCAATAAATTCTTTAAGGTATTCTGGTTTTTTGTTGCTTATAGACCCAAACATTTGAGTAAATGGATGCGATTTCCAGCTGTTTCCATTTTCCGAATAATAAACAATATAACAGGTTGCTTGCCTTTTGTTATCTTTTTTCTCGAATTCTTCTATAAAGATACTCCTTAAATATTTAAACCTTAAAATATCTAAGTTCAAACTGTTTTTTGCAAGCAACGTAAACAGAGAAAATAAAGCACAATCACAGCCTTGACTGTCTAAATATTGCAGAATATCATAAAAACTTTCGGAAAAATCTTCTTTATCATTATAATTTCTCGAAACGATACCAATTTTTGAAATGTTTAAGCAAGGGCTTTTCATTTTAATTTCATTTGAAATGGAAATATTAGTTGGGTTATTTATTGACATTGACATTATTTTTCTTCTCTAATACTTAATAAATATCTCATCTTTGATTCTGCATCTTTAGATGTCCAATCAAATTCATTATCTTTTATTCTGTAAAGATTATAGCCGTTTTTATCGCTTGCTATATCTCTGACGGAATCATAAAATGCTCTCTGTTCATCCCTAAAATGCGGATCGTTGTCTTTTGCATTAATTTTCTCACAATATTCAATCCATTTTTCTTTATCAAAAAATAGCATAACATTAGAAGGATATGCTTCTAATGCAATTTTTCTTGCTTCGGAAAAATGTTGACGTTCATCATATTCAACAATAATTTTTTTGCTTTCTATTACAAAATCACAATTTGGTTTATGTGTTTTAACAAATTCTATTTTATTTCTATAATTTACAAGGGATTGAATGATATTTGTATATTCCCCTGCGTCATCCATTTTACCTGGAGAGGCCATCCAGTTGTATGAAACCTCTTTTTGCACACTTCCTGTTCCAAATATATTTTCAAGAATCGTAAATATGGCTTCTTTTTGAATTTTAGGCTTAGACAATTTATACCCCTACGATCTTTCCAAACTGAAATAATATAAAGTCTTGCACCACATAAATACATTACCACGAAAATCAATAATGTCAATACTTTTTTTATTCACTTTTTTATAAAAATACTCACAAATATTCAAAAATAATGTCATTTTACAACAGTCATTTTTGCGCAAAGACTGAAAACTTTGCGCTCTCCGCGCCTCCACGAGAGAAAATTTAGAAAGTATCGCTTTACAGCAATTCAATACCTGCGACTTTACATGCAGAAAGCGTATCCCTGTCCCAAACGGAAACCTGCACCTCGCCGACATGCGCTTTTTTCAGCAGAAGCATACACAGCCTAGATTGGCCTATTCCGCCGCCAATGGAAAGCGGCAGTTTTCCTTCAAGCAGCATTTTATGGAACGGCAGCTCACGGCGTTGGCCGCAATTTGCTTTTTTTAACTGTGCATCCATTGATACTTCATCTACACGGATTCCCATTGAAGAAATTTCCATGGCGCATCCCAGAATATCATCCCAGAATAAAATGTCGCCGTTTAATGTCCAGTCGTCATAGTCAGGGGCGCGTCCGTCGTGTCTGTTTCCTGATTTTAAAACATCACCAATCTGCATGATGAACACTGTTTTATATTCCTTTACATATATATTTTCACGCTCTTTCGGCGTTAAATCCGGGTAAAGATCTTCAAGCTGCTGTGTCGTTATAAATTGCACATTCCGCGAAAGAATAATATTCAAAACAGGAAACAACTCATTGATTTTTTCCGCCGTATTACAAATGGAATTTATAATTTTAATGACTGTAGCTTTTAAAAAGTTTTCGTTACGTGAAGACTTATCAATAACTATTTCCCAATCCCACTGATCAACATAAATTGAATGGAGATTATCCAGTTCTTCATCGCGCCTTACAGCATTCATATCGGTATACAGCCCTTCGCCCGCGGGAAAACAGTATTTATGCAAAGCCATGCGTTTCCATTTGGCAAGCGAATGAACAACCTGTGCATTTGTCTGCGTTTCCTTTATATCAAACTCAACCGGACGCTCCACGCCGTTTAAGTCATCATTCAGGCCCGTTTGCACTTCAACAAAGAGCGGAGCGGAGACACGTTTAAGATTCAGGGCGCTGCACAAATTTTCCTCAAATATCTTTTTTATGGATCCTATGGCGGTCTGGGTTTCGTAAATGGTCAGAACAGACCGGTAATTCTGCGGAACAATTAATTTTGACATCTGCTTTCCTCGCCGCATACCGGACGTATGCTTATGTTGTTTTGCCGGAGGTATTCCTTAAGCTCGCTCACAGAATAATTTTTTTCCAGCCTGGGCGAGTACAGCATACTGCTGATTATCGCCGCATGGGTTTCCGTGTTTTCAAATACTTCTTTCAGGTGTTCCGGCTTTCCGGCACCGCCGGAAGCAATAAGGGGAACCGAAACAGCATTGTCTGCCAGCTTCATTAATTCAAGATCATAACCGGACAATGTTCCATCCCTGTCGATACTGTTTAAACATATTTCCCCGGCGCCGAGATCCTGCCCTCGTTTAATCCATTCAACAGCATCCATCCCGGTTGCAACCCTCGCCCCGTCTATAAACACCTCATATCCGCTCGGCGTTGTTCCCGTTTTTTTTACCTGGGTGGACAGTACAATGCATTGGGAACCAAAGGCTTTGGAACCATCCGTAATAATGTGAGGGTTCCTTACAGCCATTGAGTCAATGCTGATTTTTTCTGCTCCTGCTTTAAGAACCTCGTACATGTCATTCAAATCTTTGATTCCGCCGCCAACGGTAAAAGGAATAAAAACATGGCTTGCAACTTTTTTTACTGTTTCAATGTCGATACTGCGTTTCTCGGAGCTTGCGGTAATATCGTAAAAAATCAGCTCGTCAATGTGCGCTTTATACATGGCACAGGCCAGTTCCTCTGCAAGGGCGACGTCTATGTTATCCTGAAACTGTACCGCCTTGGTCACCCGGCCTTTTATGATATCAAAGCAGGCAATCAGCCTTTTTGTAAGCATAGATCAGTCTCCCTGCTTTAAACCAAGAAAGCCATTCAGCAGCCTGAGCCCGGCTTCGCCGCTTTTTTCGATATGAAACTGCGCGGCATAAATGTTTTCTTTCTGAACCGCTGCTGCAAACGGACCATTATAATCCGCTGCGCCCCATATATCGGATTCATCTTCCGGCGTTGCATAATATGAATTAACAAAATAAAAATAATCATCTTCACCGTTCAATGGGAGAGCTTTTGTAAAGTGCACCTGATTCCAGCCCATCTGCGGAACCCTGACTTTGGAAACATCAAATTTTACAACCTGGCCTTTTAACCACCCAAGACAATCGGCATTTTCTTCTTCGCTATGTTCAAAAAGAATCTGCAGGCCGACACAAATGCCCAAAAACAGAACTTTTTTCTTTAACACTGCTTCTTCTATTGCATGTATTAATTCCAACTCACGCAGGGATTCCATTGTCGCCTTCGCACTGCCTACTCCCGGCAATAAAATATGTGTTGCATCTTCGAGGTCATCCGGACAACGTGCAAAACCGGCTTGATATCCAAGATGGGCAACCGCATGCATTACACTCGGTGCGTTCCCTGCCTTGTAGTCTATTATTTTAATCATAAAATTTATTCCCATTCCACCGTAGCCGGCGGCTTTGATGTAATATCGTAAACAACACGGCTGACCGCAGGTATCTCACCTGTAATTCGTGATGATATACGGCCCAAAAGCTTATGCGGCAATGGTACATATTCACATGTCATAAAATCATTCGTTGTTACGGCACGAATTGCGACTACGTGATTATATGTTCTCTTATCCCCTTTTACACCAACAGATAAGATGCCGGTTAATACGGCAAAATACTGGTCAGGTCTGCGTTTTGTACGATCAATTTCTTCACGTAATATCGCATCTGCCCTGCGTAAAACGTCAAGTTTTTCTTCAGTAACCTCGCCCAATACACGAACAGCAAGTCCGGGCCCCGGAAACGGCTGACGGTTTACCAGGAATGCCGGCAGCCCCAGCTTCCTGCCAAGAATGCGAACTTCATCTTTATAAAGTCCCGACAGAGGTTCAACAAGCCCGGTAAAGCCAAGATTGGCAGGAAGCCCTCCTACGTTGTGGTGGCTTTTTATTACAGCGCCGTGTTTACCGCCGGACTCAACAATATCCGGGTAAATTGTTCCCTGTGCAAGAAACGGAACAGTCCCAAGCTTTGCAGACTCTTCTTCAAACACACGGATAAACTCTTCGCCGATTAACTTCCGCTTTGTTTCGGGATCGCATATTCCTTTTAATTTGGCAATAAACCGCTTTTGAGCGTTTACACGAATAAAACGAAGATCGTGTTTTGAAAACATCTTTTCAATTTCGTCGCCTTCATTTAACCGCATAAAGCCGTGATCGACAAAAATACATGTAAGCTGGCCCGGTATTGCCTTGGATAAAAAACCTGCACATACGGAAGAATCAACACCGCCCGACAGCGCAAGAAGTACTTTTTCTTCTCCTACCTGCTGCCGTATTTGTCTGGTTTGAGTATCTATGTAATCATTCAGTTCTTTATCACTTTTCATATCTACTCCGGTTACATCAGCCCTTTCTTTTATGGTATTCCTGCAATGAATATACATTTTCGTCAGGGCTCTTTAATTTTTCAGCAATTCCTTTTGCAGCGGCCAATGCCGCAGTTAATGTTGTTACATACGGGATATTGTTCCTGATTGCAGATTTTCTGATATAAGAGTCGTCAGCTTCACTGCGTATACTTCCGCTTGGCGTGTTTATGATCACATCCAACTGGCGGTTTTTTATTGCATCTTCAATGTCAGGGCGGCCTTCGTACAGTTTATTAATTGCCTCCGCTTTTATACCTTTCGATGTAAGGTATGAATGGGTTCCCCTGGTAGCATAGATTTTAAATCCCAGAACTTCAAATTGTTTTGCGACTTCCTCCAGTTCTTCTCTGTCTTTTTTTGCTACAGAAATCAGTACCGAACCGGAAAGGGGCAGGATACTCTTGCTGCCTTCAAGCGCTTTGTAAAATGCAAGCCCGAATGAATCCGACATCCCTAAAACTTCGCCGGTCGATCTCATCTCCGGTCCCAAAAGCGGATCGACTTCGGGAAACATGTTAAACGGAAAAACCGCTTCTTTTACGCCGTAATATCCGGTTTCCGGCTTTTTCATCGCCAGGAGATCAACAGGCGCACTGGTATATTCCGCCATAATTAGCTTTGTAGCAAGATTTGCCATGTTAATGTTACAAACCTTGGAAACAAGCGGTACGGTTCTGGAGGCACGCGGATTTGCTTCCAAAACATATACCTTGTCCTGGTGAATGGCATATTGAATATTCATCAGCCCTACAACTCCCAATTCCCCGGCAATTTTACATGTATAATCCCGGATAGTTTCGGTTTGTTTTTCCGTAATTGTTATGGTAGGAATTACACAGGCTGAATCGCCGGAATGAATACCCGCGTATTCAATATGCTCCATAACAGCCGGCATAAATGCATTACTGCCATCTGCAATGGCATCCGCCTCACATTCGAGGGCGTTATCCAAAAAACGGTCAATAAGCAACGGCGCTTCATTGCTGATATACTGCGCATTAACGCGGATATAATTTTTTAACTGTTCATTGCCGAAAACAATTTCCATAGCCTGTCCGCCCAGCACATACGACGGCCTGACCATAACCGGAAACCCTACCCTGTTCGCAGTGTTAATCGCCTCTTCATAATTGCAGGCCATACCGGATTCCGGCATGGGAATATTCATATTATCCATCATCTTTCTGAACAAAGCTCTGTCTTCTGCAAGTGCAATAACTTCCGGAGTGGTTCCCAGAATCTTTACTCCCGCTTTTTTCAGTTCCATTGCGATATTAAGCGGCGTCTGCCCTCCAAACTGAACAATAACTCCCAGCGGGTTTTCGTGCTGGCAAATTGATAAAACATCCTCTACGGTTAACGGCTCAAAATACAGTTTATCCGAAGTATCGTAATCCGTAGAAACTGTCTCAGGATTACAGTTTATCATAATTGTTTCAAAGCCTGATTCACGAAGTGCAAAAGCGGTATGTACACAACAGTAATCAAATTCAATGCCCTGACCTATTCTGTTCGGACCGCCTCCCAGAATAATAACTTTGTTACGATTATCCGCTTTTGCCTTGATGCCGCGTTTTTCCCGGGACATTTTTAGTTCATTGCCAAGATTGCCGAGCCCATTATAGGTTGAGTAAAAATATTCGGCATCGGCACCGCTGACCGGGACAATATCCCATTCCTCGCTGATTCCAACGACTTTTCTGTGCAGCCTGATATATTCTTCCGGTACTTCAAGCAGTTTTGAAAGGTACCTGTCGGCAAAGCCGTCTTTTTTTGCCCTGACCAGCAATTCATCCGGTAAAACCATTTTTTTATATGCAAGAATTTCCTTTTCCAGATCGGCCAGTTCCTTCATCTGTTCAAGAAAATACTGTTTTATCTTTGTAATAGTATGAATAGTATCTGTACTTACTCCTTTGCGCAGCGCTTCGTATACGGCAAAATACCTTTCACTGTTCGGCGCGGCTATTTTTAAAAGCAGTTCCTCTGCATCAAGTTCATTAAAGTTTTTTGCAAAGCCAAGGCCGTACCTGCCGGTTTCCAGCGAACGAATTGCCTTCTGGAAAGCTTCCTTAAAAGTCCGTCCTATACTCATGACTTCTCCGACAGCTTTCATTTGCGTACCAAGCTTGTCTTCAATCCCCTTAAACTTTTCAAAAGCCCACCTGGCAAACTTTAAAACAATGTAATCTCCGTAAGGCACATACTTTTCCATTGTGCCTTCTTTCCAGTACGGGATCTCGTCCAGTGTAAGCCCTGCAGCCAAAAGTGCTGAAACATAGGCTATGGGAAACCCGGTTGCTTTGGAAGCAAGCGCCGAAGAGCGGGATGTTCTGGGGTTGATTTCAATAATTACAACTCTGTCCGTAACAGGATCATGGGCGAATTGTACATTGGTTCCGCCGATAACTCCGATTCCGGAAACAATGTTAAACGCAATCTGTTTCAGCCTTTCCTGCAGTTCTTCTTTGATGGTAAGCATGGGCGCCGCACAAAATGAATCGCCGGTATGAATACCCATTGGATCGATATTTTCAATCATGCAAATAACAATCATCTGGTTTTTCGAGTCTCTGACAACTTCTACTTCAAGTTCTTCCCAGCCCAGAACGCTTTCTTCAACCAGTATCTGTCCAATAAGCGACGCCTGTATTCCCCTGCCGGCAACTATTTGCAGCTCTTCCTTGTTAAATACGATGCCTCCGCCTGTCCCGCCCATTGTAAAAGCAGGCCGGATTACAACCGGATACCCAAGATCTCCGGCAACCTGTTCAGCCTGTTCAACAGACAATGCTTCAAAGCTTTTCGGCATTTCTACACCAAGCCTGTTCATTGTCTTCTTAAACTCAATACGGTCTTCGCCGCGTTCAATTGCATCAAGCTGAACGCCTATTACTTTAACATTGTACCTGTCCAGCACTCCGGCTTTTTTTAATTCAAGGCTCAGATTAAGCCCCGACTGTCCTCCCAGATTGGGCAGCAAAGCGTCGGGCCTTTCTTTGGCAATTATCCCGGTAAGCCGTGCAACATTAAGCGGTTCAATATACGTTACATCGGCAACGACAGGGTCTGTCATAATGGTGGCAGGATTGGAGTTTACCAAAATAACTTTATATCCTAAACTTCTAAGCGCCTTGCAGGCCTGTGTTCCGGAATAGTCAAATTCACAGGCCTGTCCGATGATTATGGGTCCGGACCCAATTATCATAACAGTATTGATATCTGTCCTTTTAGGCATTTTAAAATTCTCCTGATATGTAAAAAAAACTTCAGTAAGATGAACAGCTTAAACCTTTAAACCATTGGAAGCTGCCTGAGTCAGTTTTAGCTTTAAATAGTTATTTTCCTTTCTCAGTTTGGATATTTCCAATTGTTGGGACTTAACGGTTTCCAGCAAATCTCCCTGCGTAAGAGCTCCCGTATGCAGCAATTCTTCCACATATTCCATCTTGTTTTCGAAGTCAATTTCCGCTTCCAGACTTGCTTCGTGAAAACTATCGTCTATGGCCTCGTTGGTCAGGGTAAAATTATCTTCCTGACTTTCAAGAATTTTGTCGGCAATGCGGTATATTGCCTGGGAAATTACCGCCTGAGGTTTGTAAAGCACTACAGGCAGCCGGGAAGACAGGGCTGTATCCTGAATTCCGTCCCGGTACATTACCCCAAGATGCTCCACCTTAATGTCCAAATATTCTTCACAGGAACGGCGTATCTTCATTGCAACTTCTGCATCCTTGGGATCTTCGATCATGTTCATGATCAAACGGGGATGAAAGTGTACCGCCGCATCAGTAAATCTTTTATGGGATTCCGGATCGATCTTTTCGATTTCCTTCAGCATTTGAGGTATGTATAAATGCTGATTCCCAGAGCTGTCTTTGCGGACTCTTTCCAGATAATTGTACGCTTCCGTACCTTTTGTAAATTTTGTATACATAAGCCGAAAAACAGAATTTTTTAAAAAAACATAAGCATTAAGCGTTGCAGTAACTGCGGGGGAACTGATAACGATCCCCTGGCCCGAAAGAAGAAAGAAATCCAGAATAGACTGATGGGTTCCCGCGCCCAAATCAAGAATAAGTATATCTGTATCCGATTCAAGCGACAAAAGCCGCCTGACCAAAGCATTCCGCTGAAAGGACTTTAAGTTTGCAAGTCCCGGCATTTCCTGATCGCCGGGAATAAAACGCAAACCGCGCACATCAGTTTTTGTAATTACCTGGGAAAAATCCCCCTTGGTATTATTAAGAAAAGTCCCAATCCCCCTGGCAGGTGAACGAAACCCCAAAACCAGATGGAGGTTTGATGCACCCAGATCCAAATCAACCAGCACTACTCTTTTACCCGCCTGTGCCAGGGCTACTGCCAGATTTGCTGCCGCAAGTGATTTACCTACTCCGCCCTTACCGCTGGCGATTGGGATAACAACCATTATTCGCCTCCTTCTGCAGCCTGAACATTTGTCCGCGGCGCTTCTACTACGGAATTACCATGCGGGGATTCTATGCCTTGCAGAGCTATCCCCATTATTGTAACCAGATCCGCAGCGCATAAAAAAACAGGCCACGGGATTTCCCGTATACTTAATATATGCCTTAAACCAAAAAACAGCCAAACAGTCAAACAAACCAGGCACAGTGCTTTTCCTGTTATGTACAGCGGAATATAAGCTTTGGAAATATCAAAACGTATCAGCAGAAAAAATGATATCAGGGGAAAGAGTGCATTGGGAGAAACAAACATCATAAGAGGAAAATTAATAGTTTTTAGATCCGGCTCCGGTCTTAAAAAAAACCCGGACACCATAACCAAAAAGAGAAGCCGGGAACAATCATAAATAAAAATTACCGCAGGTACCATGCGGAAGTTTTTAGCTTTTCCCCAAATTTCGGTCATTGCTTTATTTAATTCCCGCCAATTCCATTTCAAATACCAAAAATGCATTGGGAGGAATTACCCCGCCGGCGCCCCGTGCTCCGTATGCCAATTCGGGGGGAATTACAACAAGACGTTTTTCGCCAAGCTTCATGTCAAGAACTGTTTTGTCCCAACCGGGAATTAACTGACCCATCCCTGCCTGAAACTCCAAAGGACCTCCATGAGCATCCGATGCGTCGAATACTTCGCCGGAAATGAACATCCCTTTGTAATTAACCTGCACAGTACTGCCCTGTACGGGCTTGGCACCGGTCCCCTGTTTTTGGATTATGTATTGAACGCCATTGGCATCTGTACTGAGTCCCGGGTATTTTGAGGCAATAGTTTTTAGATCAGCTTCCCGTTGTGCTTTTTCCCTGTCAGTTGCCGCTGCCGCCGCCTTCGATAGTAAACTGTTAAATGTCTGCTGGTCTGCTTTAAAGCCCTGAGCTGCAGCTCCATTCCGCACAATGACAATACCGGTAATCTTATCGCCTTGCTGAATTGAGTTAACAACCTGCTGGCCTTCCACTACCTTGCCGAATACAGTGTGGCGATTGTCCAGCCAGGGGGTTTCCTTGTGAGTAATAAAAAATTGACTCCCGTTTGTGCCCGGTCCTGCATTTGCCATGGAAAGTATTCCCGGTCCATTGTGACGCAGGGAAGGATCAAATTCATCGGGAAACTGATACCCGGGACCTCCGCTGCCATTCCCCAGAGGATCTCCTCCCTGGATCATAAAATCGGGAATTACCCGGTGAAAAACAAGGCCATTGTAAAAAGGTTTACCGCCGCAAACATCCATTTTACCTTCCGCCAGACCAACAAAGCTACAGACAGTCAGCGGCGTTTTCTCAAATTCAAGCCTGAGAAGGATTTCACCTCTGGAAGTGTTGATTCTGGCAAAAAGACCGTCTCCCAAAGTGCTATTACCGGGAGAACTTTGCGCCGCAGCTTCGTTCAGAGCAATATTTTGGGGGAATTTTTCCGAACAGGCAAAGAACACAGACGAAAACATAACAAAAAAAATCACCGAATACACCATTTGAGGGCTAAGTTTGATAATCATACAATAAATCCTACCATAGACATTAGGTCTTTTTCAATCTATAATACAAAATAATGGACATTACCGAGATTCAGGATGAACTGCTTCGATTGGAGTTTCCAAACCTGCTGCCTGATCACGATCCTGATATTGAAAGATACTACTATCTCCGCTCTACCGGTCAATCCCGTGATGCCCTGAGCATTTATCAAAACCGGCTTGTTATTCGGTATCCGGATAATGAATTCCGCACCTGGCTGCTACGCTGCTATCGCAGCCATGATCCGGCCTTCAGGAGCCTTTTGGCCAAAGGTTACCGTATGCTGGGTGCCCGGTCTCTGGAACGGATAAAACAGATACTTCTGATTATCGCCGAAAAAGCTGATGCTTATAACGAAAAAGATGTATATTCCACCATTAAGACAGCGGAAGAAATCCTTAAATTCCTTTCACCGGAACGCTACGAAGCGGTGGCAGGAATGGAGCGATTTCTCCGTTATTCCGTCGTCCTGGAACTTAAAGTTAAATCCATTGCAAAAGCAACGGAACTGGTGCGCGCCTATCTGACCGATACACTTTCGGTTGTAGAAGAAGAGCGGCGGCGGCGTATGAACGCCAAACGGCATGCCGACGAAGAAAACCGGAAACGTCTGGCTCAGGCAGACTGGGACAGTTACTACTACCAGAAGAAATACGGCATTCATATGCCGTTTATGGATCTTTCGACAGTTGTCTTTTCTCAGGAGGATCTGGCACGGATTGAGATTCCGCCATTTAGCCGTGTTGAAGATCAGATACTTGGTTACTGCATCAAATACTGGAATAATGTCGAAGATCCTGCCTTTGAACGGATACTCTTTCTCTATTCCCGAAAATACGGAAAAAAGAATTACGATGTTTACATGACAATACGCAGAGGCCAGATGGCCAAACGCAGAGATGATGAAATCCTTTCTTCAATAATGAGCATACTCGTTACAGGATATTACTACTCCATTCAGGGCGATTTATATCTCCAGCGAAACTGGAATGGAATAAAACATGCTTTGACAAATCAGGGACAGCATAAGGCGTTGCCCGCGCCAAAATCCACTTCACAGACGCCTGCAAAAGCAGTGTCGCTTAACGCCGCTGCAGAAAAGAAGCCCGTAAGGAAAAAGAACGTACCACCAAAAAAACTTCCTGTCCCTGTTAAACCGGAGCCAAAACAAATACCGGCAAAACCGGTGTCCTCCGCCTCACCTGGCCACTTTAAAGCGGTCAGGCCATCCGGGTACTCCGCCGGGCCCGAAGTGCAAAGATTCACTGCCGGGTACTCCGCTCCGGAAGTTAAAAAACCCGAAGTTAAGTCCAAAAAAACCGGCATAAAAAAGACCAAGCCCGGAATTGTTTCCAAGACAATAAAACAAGAACCTGTAAAAAAGGAACAGGTTGTTTCCAGGATCGCACCAAAACCAAAATCCCGGGCAGCGCCGAAAATTGCTCCCAAAGCAACTACAGTAAAAAAACCTGTTGCAGTAGTTGCACGGCCGGCAGTAAAAAGCACGCAGCTTACACAACGCAGAACAAGCCTTGCAAAGGTCAAGCCGGTTAAAGTGCCGTATAAACTAAAACCAGCCGAACAGACAAAGACCACGATAATGTCAAAACCGGCAGTACAGCCAAAACCAGCTCCGGCTCCTGTTCAGAAAACGCCTGTACAACCAAGACCGGCTCCGATTCCTGTTCCCAAAACACAGATACAGCCAAAGCCGGCAGTACAGCCAAAACCAGCTCCGGCTCCTGTTCAGAAAACGCCGATACAGCCAAGACCGACTCCAGTTCCAGTACAAAAAATGCCTATACAACCAAAGCCAATTGCTGCTCCTATTCCAAAAACTCCAATACAACCGGTAGTTGGAAAACCGGCAACAATAACAACAGTAGCAAAACCAACAATACCTGGGCCGGTAATACAGCCCAAGGCTGTAACTCCAAAGCCTCCTGTTTCACCTGTTAAAGTTACCGGTTATCAATCAACTCCATTTACTCCGGTTTCCCCGTCCAAACCAAAACCCGCCGCCCCCAGGGTTTTTTCCAATAAAACACTGGGCAAAGCAAAAGGTTCGGTATCCGACCGGCTCAAAGAACTTTCAGGACGTTCTTACGATGTTTACGAAGACCGTTTCCTTACAAAAGCCCGTTCTTCGATCCGAAAAGTTCTGGGAACCGGAAAAGGCTTGTTCTTTTCACTTCCGGAAGAAGCGGAAGACCTTGTGTACAACTTCCTCCGGGATCATTATTCGGATCCCTATATGGACTGGGAAACCAGCAATGACAGAAAAAATCTTATGACCATGGGTTTCGACCTGCCTTCGATAAATCCGGTAATTGATGAATGTTACCGAAACCTATAGTTGAGCTTGTTCCAAAAACTGAAGTTTTAGAACAGCCTCAATTCTGAAATAAATTCATGGAAGGACTTAAAATGATTTTTCAAAAATCAAAAATAACAATTGTCTTGCTGTTAGTGATTCTGGCTTTGTTAATTGGTTGCAGCGGAAAATCCAGCGGCGGTATGGCTGAAAAATTGTTTGCGGTTGAATCTGAATCCCGCTATGATACAACATACCACGGCACCGGCTTTAGCGATAGTCCTTCCGTTCCTCCCGAAATGGAACGTTATCGGGAAACCGATAACCAGCAAACAATTCAGACAGACAGTACCGCAATGCCGATTGCACGGAAACTGATTAAGCAGGCTGATCTAAGAATAGAAGCGGATCCGTCATTCATCGACAGCGAAGGAAAACTTTCCGGTGTAAATCAAAAAGTCGATGAGCTTATGAATAGATACGGAGCCTATTCGGAAAGCACCCGTTCCGACGAAAACACTTCTCATTTTACAATCAGAGTACCTGAGGTTTTTTATGAATCGTTGATCGCAGGTACCAGTGTACTGGGGAAGACCCGCTCACGGACAGAAACCGCCGAAGATGTAACAATTAAATACTACGACCTGGAAGGGCGGCTTAATACCAAAAAAACATTGCTTGCTACATTCCAGGGTTACCTGAGCCGCACCGCCAGTATTGACGATATTATGAAAGTGGAAACCCGCATTGCCGAACTGCAGAATGAGATTGACTGGCTGGGTAATCAGCTTACCCGGCTTGGAAACCTCGTGGATTATGCCACTGTGGAACTTACCGTGTACACCTATTACAGTACGCCGGCTTATACCTTTGGAGATCGGGTTAAACAATTGTTCAGCGGGTTTGGCGGTTTTGCTTCAAATGTACTGCTGGGTATTCTATGGATAATTATTTATCTTGTTCCAATCATTCTTATCTGCCTTATCGCTTACTGGCTGCTTTTTGGCAAAGTCGGAATTCTGAAAAAAGCGTTTCGTTCTGCCATGCATGGAAATAACATAAAGAAAAATGATGCCGAAAATAAAAATTCAAACAGCAGGGGAAATGAAGAATGAGCATTAAGAACACAGCCAAAAAAAACGGCTTCCTTGTACGCAATTTGCGGAATTTTTTTGAACACCGCGCACTGTGGATGTACTTTCTTGTCGACGAAGCACGTAAAAAAGGAACCAAGCCGGAAAGCTTTGTTCCGGCTGCAATACGGCGCTGCGGAATATACCACGGCATGCGGGCGCTTACCGGGAAAGATGTTGCAGTACAAAACACTGGCAACGATGGCGCCGCAAACAATAGTTCGCAAAGTTGCCGTATGCTGCAGAAAAAACTCTTTCCGCCGGCCGGCAAGGCTATTTTTGAAATGGTATTCCTGTCACTCAGCGATGATGCCTTCGACGTTGATTTTCACTATTGCCCGCTGGTAAACGCATGGCAGAAGCAGGGTTGCTCAGACGAAGAAATCGATAAACTCTGCGACTGGGCCATGGAAGGAGACCGCGGTATTGCGGAAGCTTTTGGCTGCACCCTGGAACTAAAGAAGACTATTGCCAAAGGAGAAGGAGTCTGCGAAATCAGGTTTAAAAGACTGCTCAAAAAGTAAATGGATTATTTATACGAAACACACCTTCATACCAGTCAGGCCAGCGCCTGCGCCACTACCCGCGGTAAAGACTATGTTCAAAGGTACATCGATCTGGGTTTTACCGGAATTATGGTAACCGATCATTTTTTTAACAGCAATACTACCTTTGATCGCCGCAAACACTGGAGGGAATGGGTAAAAGGTTTCTGTTCCGGTTACGAAGACGCACGGAACGAAGGAGAAAAACGGGGATTGGACGTGTTTTTTGGCTGGGAAGAAACCTTTGATGGCGACGATTATTTAATCTACGGTCTGGACAAAACATGGCTCCTTGAACATCCTGAAATGGTACGGTGGACAAGAGAAGAACAATTCTGGGAAGTACACCGTTACGGAGGCTGTGTGGTTCATGCCCATTCATTCAGGCAACACGCATATCTCAGCACCGTAACCCTTTCTCCGTATTTGGTTGATGCCATAGAAGCAGCCAATGCGGGAAACCACGATGCGATATACGATGCACAGGCTTTTGAGTATGCCCGTATATTGGGTCTTCCTGCCGTAGCCGGTTCGGATGCCCATGGTATATCCATTTTGGGAAGAAACGGCGGACCTTATGGTATTTCTGTAACATCAAAACTATCTTCGGTACATGACTATGTTTCCCTTATAATGAACAAACAATATGTTTCTTTGCATATTCCTCCGGGCCGTTGTACATTTCAAAAATCCGATGGAGACAGGCCGCTAACCCTTAAAGCAGAAATAAGGGACAGTAAAGACAAAACAACAGGCCGGCTGAAAATGTGTTTTAACGATGTGGCAAATTATCTTTTAAAGGCAGGATAAAATGAAGCAGGGTGATTCTCGAAAACTCAACGTGGGAATACTGTGCGGCGGAAAATCCGCCGAACACGAAGTATCCCTTCAATCTGCAAAAAATATTTACGAAGCCATAGACCGGGAAAAATATAATCCTGTTTTAATCGGCATAGATAAAAGCGGCAGATGGCTTTACGGCGCCCATACAAAGGCAAGTGACTTTATCGACAATACCGATAATCCCGTTACAATAAGCCTTAACTCAAACAGTGCAGAAGCGCAGCTGCCTGCAAAAAGCGAAGGCCTTCTTTCCATACCCGGAGATCCCGATCAATCCGTCCGGCTTGATGTAATATTCCCCATACTCCACGGTCCGTTCGGCGAAGATGGTACTGTTCAGGGCCTTTTAAAACTGGCGGACATTCCCTTTGTCGGTTCCGGCGTGCTTGGTTCGGCAGCCGGTATGGATAAAGATGTGATGAAGCGTCTGCTGTTGCAAAGCGGTATACCCATCGGAAAATTCCTCGTCCTGCGTGATTGGGAGATCATTCCTCCTTTTGAAGAAGTATGCGCCGCATTGGGAAATCCGGTTTTTGTAAAACCTGCCAACATGGGCTCCAGTGTAGGGGTTAGCAAAGCAGGCAGTAAAGAGGATTACAGCTGTGCCGTTAATGAAGCTTTTCAGTACGATACCAAGATAATTCTGGAAGAAAACATTCCCGGCAGAGAAATAGAATGTTCTGTGTTGGGAAACGAAAATCCCAGGGCATCCCTTCCCGGCGAAGTAAAAGCGACAAAGGATTTTTATTCCTACGAAGCAAAATACGTTAACGCAGACGGGGCGGTTTTGGAAATTCCCGCCAAACTTCCCGAAGAAAAGATTAGGGAAATTCAATCGCTTGCCGTAAAAACCTTCCAGGTTCTGGAATGTCAGGGCCTTTCCCGTGTGGATTTTTTTATGAAAGAAGACGGCGCCGTACTGGTCAACGAAATTAATACCATGCCGGGTTTTACAAAAATTAGCATGTATCCAAAGCTTTGGGAAAAGAGCGGCATTAGCTATACAGAATTAATCACACAATTGATAGAACTTGCCATAGAACGGTTTGAGAAAGAAAAAAAGCTTAAAACAAGCCGATAGAAACGTCAATTAAGCGGCTTACCCCTGAAACGGTACCAGACAGAATGGGAGCTGCCGCTGCGTGTACTTATAATCCGGTATGTTTTACAATACCGTTACCTCTTAAGGTAGTTTTCTACCTTGGTTGTAAATCCGGCAAGGGCGTCCTTCATGGTTTTTCCCCCAAACACGAAATCGTTCACAGCTTCACTGAAAAATACCATAATATCATAATCGGTTCCCTGGAGTAGTTTGCCATTAACGTTCTTTGCCATTTCCGCAAATTCGGCATAGTGGTTCTGTCCGCCCAGGAAGGGTTCCGAATAACTGCCTTTAACTCTGTCCACAACCGTCTGATTGCTTACCAAGTCTCCCGTAACTCTTGCATGCATCTCCATAAAATCGTCGGCGGCGGTTAAATACCGGATTAGCTCCTTTGCCGCTGCAGGGTTCGGGGTGTTCTTCCATGCGGCAAGCCATGTGCCGCCCTGACTGTACGGAATTGGGCCCTGTATCATCGCCCAATCGCCCGAAGTTGCCGGAGCGTTGGCCTTGAGCACATAGCTCAAACCCCATGTGGGAAGAAAGTATGCAAAAACTTCTACAGCCTTTCCGCTTCCGTCCTTTAGTTCATCTCTCATTCCGGCATACCATTGATCTGACCATGCGTATGCCTCGAGAATATGATAATTGGAATCGTGAACAGTCTTGGCCATATCCATAAATCGTTCCACCATCGGATCGATTACCAGTTTTCCGTTTACAATCCAGGGGCTGCTGCGTCCGCTAAGGTAAGGGTTTATAAGTTCGGAATATTGGGGTACCACTATACAGGCGCCGTTGGACTTTGTTTTTAGCAGCTTTGCCGTATCAAGGAATTTATTTATATTGGCAAAATACGTCTGCACAGTTTTTGGATCGTCGGTGCCCAGGTATTTTTTGGCAAGGCTCCGGCGGTAGAACATGGCGCCGGGGGTTGCCTGCCAGGATAGTGCGTACACCCTTCCGTTGTATGTCCCTACGTCCACAGGGTACTGCATAAGTTTTTGTCTGTTGGCCATGTACACATCGGTCAGATCCAAAAGTTGCCCCGATTCGACATATTTGCGTACAAAAGCAGCTTCAAGGGCAAAAACATCCGGCGCTTTTTTGCCGGAAGCCAGAAGCGTGTCCAGTTTCTTTCGATAATCTTTATCTAGTTCAGTCATAGAAAAAGTAATCTTTACTTTTGAATGGGCCGGCTTGTAATGGTTGTTGATCATATCCTTTATTTCATTGGTGAATGACCATACCGTTAAACTCCCGCTGTTCTGCGCATGGGCGCAAATGGGCGCCATTGCGAATACCAGGATAATGCCAAGTAAAAGTATTCCCCTGGAAACTTCTTTCTTAAACAGTTTATTCATCTTTTTGCTCCCTTAATTAAAGTTGTACTTGGGGTGGTATCCGTCCCTGCTAAAAAAAAACTTGCGTTTAATTTTAGCGTTTTATGATGAAACCTGGCTTACTGTATGAATGAAAGCTGGCTGGTGATTTTTGTAACATTTTTACTGAATTTATGTACTTTAAGGTAAAATCTTACTTGATAAGTGATAAATTCTATGTCATTATTCATACATTGCTGGCGCTTGGCAATAAGGCTATAGAGTGCTAGTTTTAAACGCAGGTTTTTTTTAATCGCTTTATAAAAAAGAGTAAATTATTTACATTCTCCTCCGAGTAACTGAATAGATGCCGGGAAGCTGTTTTAGCGAATTCTACAGGCGTTCAAACCAAGGCGTTTGCCAGTCCTTTTTTCATGATTATTACGAATTACACTGTAAGACTGGCTCAGCAGTAAATTGAAGTTTTTTTGTAGTATTGCTACAAAACCATACAAAAAGTATGATGTTATATTATGGCCAGGTATCCTTTCAGCACCATTGAACCCAAGTGGCAAAAGTATTGGGAAGAAAACAAAACTTTCAAGGCGATCGAAGATTCTTCGATCCCAAAGGAAAAGCGCCGCTATGTACTGGATATGTTCCCCTACCCTTCTGCACAAGGGCTTCATGTAGGGCATCCCGAAGGATATACCGCAACGGATATTCACTGCCGTTACTTGCGGATGAATGGTTACAATGTGCTTCATCCCATGGGTTTTGATTCCTTTGGCCTTCCCGCGGAAAACTATGCGATCAAAATGGGAGTTCATCCTGCAAAAACCACGGCAGACAACATCAATCATTTCCGCCGCCAAATTAAGGAATTGGGTTTTTCTTACGACTGGGACAGGGAAGTCGCCACCTCCGACGAAGATTACTATAAATGGACTCAATGGATATTTCTTAAACTCTTCGAGAAAGGCCTTGCTTACGAAGCGGAAAGCCCCATCAACTGGTGTCCTTCCTGCCTGACCGGACTTGCCAACGAAGAAGTCGTAGACGGCCTTTGTGAACGATGTAAAACCAAAGTAATTCGCAAACGTATCCGGCAATGGATTTTAAAAATAACCGCATACGCCCAGCGTTTGCTGGAAGACCTGGAAGGCCTGGACTGGCCCGAACCGGTCAAGATGATGCAGCGAAACTGGATCGGCCGTTCCGAAGGCGCTAACGTAATTTTTAAAATCGACGGACACCAGGACGGTACAAATAATACAGCTCTGGAAATATTCACAACCCGGGCCGATACTCTTTTTGGAGCAACCTACATGGTTTTGGCTCCCGAACATCCCATGGTAGAACGAATTACCACTGTACAGCAAAAAAAAGATGTAAATGCATACCTTGAAGCAACGGCAAAAAAAAGCGACCTGGAAAGAACCGATCTTGCAAAAGAAAAAACCGGTGTTTTTACCGGCGCTTATGCAATCAACCCGGTAAACGGCGAAAAAATCCCCATATGGATTGCAGACTATGTGTTGATTTCCTACGGCACAGGAGCAATCATGGCGGTTCCTGCCCATGACGAAAGAGACTGGGATTTTGCAAAAATTTACAATCTTCCCATCATTCAGGTTGTAAGTGATACCCCTCCTGAGGAAACAAATGCCGATTCAGACACAACCCCCGAACAATGTACCACTGCCGACGGCTGGGCAATTAATTCAGGCTTCCTCAACGGCCGCTCTACTCCCGAAGCAATAAAAGCGATAACACAATGGCTGGAAGAAAAAGGCCTTGGACAATTTGCCGTCAACTACAAACTCCGGGACTGGGTTTTTAGCCGTCAGCGTTACTGGGGGGAACCTATCCCCGTGGTACACTGCGAAAAATGCGGCGCCGAACATGGAACACCGATTGTACCCTTAAGCGAAAAAGATCTTCCGCTCAAACTGCCCGACGTAAAATCCTACACTCCCACAGGAACCGGTGAATCACCGCTAGCTGCTATCGAAGACTGGGTAAATACAAGCTGTCCAAAATGCGGCGGAAAAGCCAGGCGTGAAACCAATACCATGCCCCAATGGGCCGGTTCCTGCTGGTACTATCTGCGTTACCTGGATCCAAATAACACCGAAGTATTTGCCGGAAGGGACAAGATTGATTATTGGGCGCCGGTGGATCTTTATGTAGGAGGGGTGGAACATGCGGTGCTGCATCTTCTCTATGCACGGTTCTGGCACAAAGTCCTCTACGATTTCGGAGTTGTAAACAGCAAAGAACCCTTTCAGCGGCTTGTAAACCAGGGCATGATCACAAGCTTTGCCTATCAGCGGAAGGACAAAACCCTTGTTCCGACCGACCAGATAGAAAAAAAACCCGGTGGTCTTTTTACAGAAAAAGCCACAGGCGAAGAAGTAACCGAAGTTATCGCCAAGATGAGCAAGAGCCTTAAAAACATCATTAACCCCGACGAAATAGTACGGGATTACGGCGCCGACTCATTGCGGGTATACGAAATGTTTATGGGCCCTCTGGAAGTAAGCAAACCCTGGAGTACCGCAGGGCTTGTCGGCGTTTCCCGTTTTTTGGAAAGGATATGGGCATTAAGTGAAAGAGTTGGACAACCGCCGGACAATTCGGCA
>Ga0082212_10000095_pt1 | contig 127772 bp, 116 predicted proteins | sample TergutNt197P3_FD_71548 | JGI IMG/M metagenome (GOLD analysis project Ga0082212, IMG submission 71548) | Neocapritermes taracua P3 segment gut microbial communities from Petit-Saut dam, French Guiana - Nt197 P3 | ecosystem: Host-associated > Arthropoda: Insects > Digestive system > Gut ... | reverse complement strand
GTTTTATGCTAAATTATACCATGTTTATGCAGAAAAGAAAAGAGAAACAGCGGCGGCGCGCTCCGCAGCCACTTTTTCGCACCGCTTTCGCGGTGAGCTCCGCGCTTGTGGAGAGCGCCAATGTTTCGAAACAAGCGCAATTCATCTCGCCGCTTAACGCCTTTGGCGTTAGAAACGGGAGAATTCTTGCGGATTGCGTTAAAAGCGCTTGGATCTATTCAGGAATAGACTTTGACTTAATCTCTTCAGAAAGCATTTGTGCAGCCTCCTGCGGTGAGTGTTGCCCTAAATCGCCTCTCTTCTTGGATCTTATTGAAACAGCTTCGCTTTCCATTTCCTTGCTGCCGATAACAATCATATACGGCGCCTTCGAAAGCTCAGCCTCCCTTATTTTATAGCCAAGCTTTTCGTTTCGGGTATCAAGCTCGCAGCGAATCCCCAGGCTTTCAAACTCCGCCATGGCCTTACGCGCATACTCTGCGTACTCTTCGCTGACTGTCATAAACACTGCTTGCACAGGCGCAAGCCATAGCGGGAATTCGCCTGCATAATGCTCTATGAGAATAGCAATAAAGCGCTCAATTGAGCCATACAAAACCCTATGCACAACGCATGGGCGGGCCTTCTCCCCATCAGGGCCAATATAAGTGCAGTCAAAAAGCTCAGGCATTTGGAAATCGAGCTGGACTGTGCCGCACTGCCATGTCCTGCCCAAGCTGTCACGAAGGTGGAAATCTATTTTGGGGCCGTAAAACGCGCCATCGCCTTCGTTTATTTTATAGTCAAGCCCGACATGATCGAGAGCTTGCCTCAGGCTCTCTGTTGCCTCTTCCCATTGCTCATCAGAACCCATAGAGCTTTCCGGCCTTGTTGAAAGCTCGACATGGTATGAAAAGCCGAAAAGAGAGTACACATCATCGATAAAGCCTATTATCGATGAAACTTCCTCAAGTATCTGGCTATGCGAAATGAAGATATGCGCATCGTCTTGGGTAAAGCACCTTACCCTCATCAGGCCATGCAGCGCGCCACTCTTTTCGTGCCTGTGCACCAGGCCCATTTCAGCATAGCGAAGCGGCAGATCCCTGTATGAGTGCAGCTTTCTTTTAAATAAAAGCATGGAGCCCGGACAGTTCATAGGCTTGATGGCAAACTCTTTTTCGTCTATTTCGGTAAAGTACATATTGTCCTTGTAATGATCCCAATGCCCGCTTCTTCTCCATAAATCGGCATCAAGGATTATAGGGGTGCGAACCTCTTCGTAGCCGCGCTTTTTGTGCTCTTCGCGCCAATAGGCTTCAAGCTCATTTCGTATGGCAAGCCCTTTTGGATGGAAGAATGGAAAGCCTGGAGCTTCGTCGTGAAGGCTGAAAAGGTCCATTTCCCTGCCCAATTTTCTATGGTCGCGCTTTCTTGCCTCCTCGAGCTGTCCTAAATGCTCTGCGAGGGCTTCTTTAGTCGGGAAGCTTATGCCATATATCCTTTGAAGCATCTTGTTTGACTCATCGCCCCGCCAATACGCCCCTGCTATACTGGTCAGCTTAAATGCCTTTATAGCTGAAAAGCTTAAAAGATGGGGCCCTGCGCACAGATCAGTAAACTCGCCCTGGGAGTAAAAGCTTATAGCCTCATCATGTGCAATGTCTGAAATCAGCTCCACTTTATAAGGCTCCCCAAGCTCTTGCATCTTTTTTAGCGCCTCATCCCTGCTAAGGAAAAAGCGCTCGATCCTGGGGTTTTCCCTGATGATCTTTTTCATTTCAGCTTCTATTTCGTCCAGGCTTTCGGGCGTTAGCTGCTCACTAATGTCAAAATCATAGTAAAAACCGCTGGCAATCGCAGGGCCGATAGCCAGCTTTGCATCCGGGTAAAGCCTTTTTACAGCCTGTGCCATGAGATGGGAGGTAGTGTGCCAAAATGCCATAGCCCCGCCCTCATCGCCAAAGGAGAGAAATCTGGCTTGGCTTGCATTATTTGGCGCATCGCGAAGATCAAGTATTTCGCTGCCGGATTCTACCGAGGCAAACGACCTTGCTTGCGATGCATCAAGGCCCAGCGCTATATCAAAGTAGCTTGAGCCTTCTTCGTATTCAACTTCTTGTCCTGAAATATCTATAATTGCCATAAAGCAATCCTCCAAAAAAAATATTCCCTTAAAAAAAGGGACGATTTTAAGCGCGGTTCCACCCAACTTAACCTTGCGGCTCTCTTGAGGGCGTTAACGCTGCCAAGCGCGCAAGCTTAATCGCTGCGTGTTCCAAAGTGGTTTTTTTAACGGCCGGCATAAGGCATTTACAGCATACAGCCTCTCTCTTTGATGCACTTGCCTGTTAAAACGTCTTTATCATTACATCATTATTTATAGCATTATAGCATGATTAGGGCAAAATGCTACAAGATCGCATCAACAAATTTTACTGCGTCAAAAGGCTCCAGATCGGTAAGCCCTTCTCCAGTCCCAACAAACCAGACAGGGGCATTTGCATTCAGTGCTATTGGAATTAATATCCCGCCTTTAGCTGAGCTGTCAGTTTTTGTAAGAATTATTCCGGACAATTCCTGCGCCTCAGCAAAGCTTTCCAGCTGCGACATAGTGTTTTGCCCACTCATGGCATCCAGCACAAGCAGGGAGTAAAGGCTATAGCCCTCTTTGTTTCTGTTTAGGACCCTGTATATTTTTTCAAGCTCGCTGATGAGGTTCTTTTTATTGTGCAGCCTTCCTGCTGTATCGCATATAAGAAGATCGCTGTTTCGGGCCTTGGCGGCTGTAACAGCGTCAAAAACGATGCCTGCGGCATCTTGGCCGGACTGGCTTGAAATAATCGGCACGCCTACCCTCTCAGCCCATATTTGGAGCTGCTCGCTGGCGGCGGCCCGAAAAGTGTCTGCGGCTGCCAGCAGAACGCTTTTGCCCATTTCCTTGTAATGGTATGCAAGCTTTGCAATGCTGGTAGTCTTTCCTACGCCATTGACGCCTGAAACAAGGATTATTGCAGGAAAGCTTACTTCTACAGGCCGTGCTGCATTCGCAAGCATGCCAAGAACGCTTTGCTTGACAGCATCTTTGACTGACTGCTCATCCCCTTTTGAGCTGCGGCTAAGCGTATGCTTTGCATCTTCAATTATAGATTCTGCCAGAGCAAACGGCACATCAGCAATAACCAGCGATTCTATAAGCTCTTCGTAAAGATCCTCATCGATTTTTCCTGTAAAAGCTTCCTTTATTCTGTCTGAAAGCGCTTTCTTTGTCTTTAAGAACCCTGGGACCCATTTATCGCGCATTCTGGCACCTCTCTTAAGCAATAGTATTTTTTAGCTGCTTGTTGCGCGCTGCTCCAGTAACAATACCTTTGCGGGCGCCTAAAGTCAACATGCTGAAAGAAATACAGCATGCCTGCAGCGCTAAATCAGGCAAAGCCTATTGCCTCAAGATCTGCAAGGCTCATAGAAACAACCATGCTTGTCCCGTTAAGATCCATGCCAGCGCCATATAAGGCGTCCACAGCCTGCATCGTCTTTCGCTTATGGGTTATCACAACAAATTGGTTTTCATCTGAAATTTCCCTTAAGTAAGCTGAAAACCTGGCTACATTTGTTTCGTCAAGCGCAGCGTCTATCTCGTCCAGAATGCAAAAGGGCGAAGGCTTCAAGCGCAGGATTGCCATGAGCAGCGCGATTGAGCAAAGGGCCTTTTCGCCTCCGGACAAAAGGGCTATTGACTTTGGCTTAGTGTTTGGAGGGGATGCGATAATGTCAACCCCGCTGTTTTCGAGATCATGCGGATCAGTGAGCTCAAGGCTTGCACTTCCCCCCTGGAACAGCGATGTGAATGTTTTAGCAAATTCGTCCTGTATTTTGGCAAATGACTCGGCAAAGCGCTTGGCCATGTTTTTTGCCACATCGCTAATGAGCAATGTAAGCTCAGACATGGATTTCTCGATATCGTCCCGTTGGGCAATAAGCCCGCTCAGCCTTTCATTCAGCTCAGAGAGCTCCTCAGGAGCGTTTGGGTTAATCGAGCCCAGCCTGGCTATCGATGCCTTTATGCTGTCTATTTTGCCCTTTTCCTCTTCCAGGCTGCCGCTTGTGCTATAGGATGCAGCAACGGCATATGTTACCGAATATTGCTCTATCATTGAAAGCTTGAGGGTTCTTGCTTCTTGTGCGTTCTGTGCCAAATCGCTTTCAAGCCTATACGCTTTTTCGAGGGCGCCAGCTTCCTGCTTAGCCAGCTCAAGCAATTTTTCATTGGCATCCATGTAAGCTTGGTATGCTTGCTGCCGGCTGCCGGAAGCTTTGCCGCTGGCTTCAGTCAAGCTGTCTTTTGAGGCCTCATGCATGCTTTGCATCTGCTTTGCATGCTCGATGTCGTCATTTATGCTGCTTAAGCTTTCGATTGCTGCTTTTACGCGCTCCCGCTTGCTTTTCAGGGCATTTTCAACCGAAGCAGCTGAAGAATTGCAATATGCCACCCTCTCTTTATAGCGCTCAAGCTCCTCAGAGGCTTTAACATAAGCTATTTCTGCTTCGCTTGCGCGAAACGAAAGGGTTTGGCTTGTATATAATTCCGGCATTGAGCCTACCAGGGCTTCGTCTTGTGCAGCCATGCGCTCTATCTCGCTTCTTCGCGACTGGTTTTGGGCGAGCTGGCTTAAAGCTTTGCCAGCCTCTAAATTAATCGCTTCATATGCACTAAATGCGCTTTGGTGCCGGGCCAGCTTTTCAGTGTAAGCTTCAAGTGCAAGCTCAGCGCCATTTTCAAGATCTGCTATGCTGGATGCTGCCCTCTGCCTTTCAAGCTCAAGCTGCTCCAACGCAGCTGCTGCCTCTTTTTCGCGCTCCCTTGCCAATGCAAGCTCACGCGCTCTGCTCATGCCTGCCGACGCCGAGCTGCTGCCTCCTGTTATTGCGCCTCCCTGCAAAACGACGCTTCCGTCAAGCGAGACAACTTTAAATCTGTAGCCAAGCATGCCGGCGATGTCAAGAGCGCTTTTAAGAGTGTCTGCAACTGCAGTTCTCCCTAGCAGAAAGCTTGCTGCGCTTTCATGCTCGGTTTTGTAGAGGGCAAGGCTGGCTGCATTTCCGATAAAGCCTTTATGGGATATATTAAAATGCTCTGTGTGGGCACTAATTATATCCAGGGGAAGAAATGTTGCCCTGCCCCATTGGGCAGACTTCATTTTTTCAATAATAAGCGAAGCACCCTCTTTGCTTTCGCACACGAGGTAGTTGTAAGTTGCGCCAAGCGCAGCCGAGACAGCCAGGCTATAGCCGTCCTTGGGCTCAATCAAGTCCCCGGCGGCGCCATGTATTATTCCCTTTAGGGAGGGTTCAGACTCAGCGTACTGTATTACCCTGTTAAGCGGCCTTGAAAGTATGGCCCTAACGCTTGCTGCTGCAGACTCGTGCGCTGCTTTTGCTGATATTGCCTTTTGCATGGCGGCATCAGCGCGGTTTTTCGCATCAGCTGCTTTGTATCTTGCCAGATTAAGCGATTTTTTCGCTGCCTCAAGCTCTGCTTCAGCTTCTGCGATGCTGCTTTGGCCAGGTTTTGCCGCTGCTGCTTCAAGCAGCTCTTTTTCTTCATTAAGCCTGCTTAAGACATACCTGTACCCTTCAAGCCTGCCTTTGGCCTCTTGGGCTGCTTCCCACTTGGCTATAGACGGCTGGCTTTCTGATGAGCTTAGCCATGCGCTCTCAGCATCGCTGGCCCTTTTTTGCGCGTTGGCAAGATCAACAGCTGCTGCCTTGCTTTCTGATAAAGCTGCCTTGAGGCTTGACTCATACTCTTCTGCTTCGCTTTCCAGCTCTGAGACCGAAATTTTAAGCGCAAGCTCCTTTTCCTGAAGCGATCGAAGCGCATTTCTGGCTTCTTCATAATGGCTTATTGCTTCGATGCGGCTGCTCTCAGCCAGCGCTGCATCGCCTTCAAAATGCTCCATTGCGCTCTTTTGGCTTTCCAGGCGGCCTTCGTAGTATTCCTTCTGGCTTTGTATCGCCCTTATGCTCGTGTCAATAGCATCTTTATTGTGGCTTATTTGCTCCCTGTGCTCAGTGAGCTCATCAATTCTCCTGACGAAAACGCTGATCTCAAGATCCTTTAGCTCGCTTCGCAGGCCGAGGTAGGATTGCGCCTTTTCTGCTTGGCGCTTTAGGGAAGGCAGGCGGCTGTTAAGCTCAGATATAATGTCATCAATCCTGTAAAGATTGGCTTGGGCAAGCCCAAGCTTTTTTTCAGATTCAGCTTTGCGCATTTTATAGCGCACAATTCCAACAGCTTCTTCAATTAAAAGCCTTCTTTCTGCTGCTGAAGCTGTAGCCAGCTCTTCGATCTTGCCCTGGCCTATTATCGAGTAGCCTTCGCGGGCTAAGCCTGTGTCATAAAAAAGCTCTGACACATCCCTTAGGCGGGCTTCTGCTCCATTAATAAAGTACTCGCTTTCCCCTGAGCGGTATATCCTGCGCGAGATCTTGACTTCAGCAAAATCCACAGGCAGAACCCTGTTTTCGTTATCAAAAAAAAGGCTCACTTGAGCGTAGCCAAGAGGCTTCATCTCAGAGCTGCCTGCAAAGATTACATCCTCCATCTTTGAAGCCCGCAGAGCTGTGGGCCTTTGCTCGCCCAAAGCCCATCTTATAGCGTCAACAAAGTTGCTTTTGCCGCTGCCATTAGGCCCGACAATAGCTGTTATGGGATATAAAAAAGATATTGTGCAAAGGTTTGCAAACGATTTAAAGCCGAAAATTTCTACTTTCTTTAGAATCACAGCGCACCAGCGCTTTCTTTTTCATATTTATTCAGTCAATAACCTTAAGCTCGCGAAGCGCAAGCTCAGCAGCATTTTGTTCGCTATGCTTTCGGTTGTGCCCGAAAGCTTCGCCAAACGCGCGGTTGCCCAGCACTGCGCGAGAGTAAAAGATCTGCTCATGCTCCGGCCCTTCGATCCTTACAAGCTCGTACTCAAGCTCGCCTGCATCAAGGGCTTGCGCATACTCTTGCAGCGTAGTTTTGTAGTCATAGGTTAGCGATCCGTCTGAAGCTTGGGATATGATGTCTGATAAAGAGTATATTATGAATTCTTCTGCTGCATCAAATCCGCCATCCAGGAAGATTGCGCCGATGACGCTTTCGAATGAGTCTGCTAAAATGTTCTTCTTGCTGCGGCCGCCGTTAAGCTCTTCGCCTTTTCCAAGTATTAAAAAATCAGAAAGCGAGATTCCATTTGCGCCAATGTATAATGAGTCGGCGCACACTATCATTGAGCGGATTTTTGACAAAGACCCCTCGTTAAGATCAGGATGGGCTTCATAAATGTTTGCGCTGATAGCCAGCTGCAATACTGCATCCCCTAAGAACTCAAGCCTTTGGTTGCTTTCAGCTTTTGTCTCGTTGACAGCTGAAGGGTGGGTTAAAGCTTTTCTTAGCAGATCGCTGTCCTTAAAGTGATAGCGAAGGAGCTCTTCCAATTCACTAAAATCAGGTTTACTATTCAATGCCCTTCGAAATACCTCACAACATCCTTGACTTGCTTAATCGAGCCAAGCTCTTCGTCTGTTATTTCCTTGTTAAACTCTTCTTCGAACGTATTGACAAGCTCCATAACATCAATAGAGTCAGCTTCAAGATCCTCGGCGAAATATGTCTCAAGCTGGATTTTGTCAGGATCAACTTGAAACTGGGCTACGATGATCTCTTTTATTTTTTCATATACCATTAGCGCTTTGCTATGCCGGCTAATGCCTGTAGCATATACCTCTTTTCATAAAAAGCTGGTTTGCCATGAACTTATTTTTGCTTATATAATTTCTGCCTTTATTTTTTCAAGCGCATTGTTGCCCAAAAAGCTTGAAGCCTGGCGTATAGCGTTTGATATCGCTTGCGCGCGGCTGGAGCCATGGGCTTTTATCAGGCAGCCTTCTATTCCCAGGAATGGCGCCCCGCCAACTGATGTAGGGTCAAGCGAGGATCTTGCCTGCTCAAAAATGGCTTCGGCCCCGCTATTGCCAGTTGCAGCAATTGCCGGATAAAGAGCTGACATAGAATGCGCCATAGCGCCTTCTATCGTCTTTAGCACTATATTTCCGGTAAAGCCGTCGCTAACTGCAATATCACAGCTCGTTGGCTCAAACAGGCTTGTAGGCTCGATATTTCCGGCAAAGCTTGGGCCCAGCTGCTTTAGCTCGGCAAAGCATTGCTTGGTAAATGCGCTGCCTTTTGTATCTTCCGTGCCGATGCTCATTAGCCCGACGCTTGGGCTGGCGATGCCGAAAAGCGACTGCATATAGATTATGCCCATTTTTGCAAATTGTACAAGGTATTCGGGCTTGCAGTCGGCATTTGCGCCTATGTCCAGGAGCATCACAGGCTTTTTTATCGGCAAAACCGTAGCCAAAGCAGCCCTTTGCACTCCGGGAATTCGCTTGATATACATAAGGCCTGCTGCCAGCAGGGCTCCTGTTGAGCCTGCTGAGACAAAAGCCGAGCCTTCATTTTCCCGGGCAAGCTGGCACCCAATGACTATGCTTGAATCTTTCTTTCTTCTTACCGCTGCTGCAGGGTCCTCATCCATTTCAATAGACTCGCTGCAGCTGACAACCTCAAACAAGCCTTCTGCCCCAAGCTTTTTAAGCTCCTGGCTGATTGCCTCAGCTTTTCCGATAAGGGCAATTGGCTCGCTCACCATGCTTAATGCCAGGAGTGCTCCACTGGCTATCTCAGATGGTGCGTGATCGCCTCCCATTGCATCAACGTATATTGGCATGCTGCTTTCCTATACAATTTTAAATATATCAACATAGAAGAAAAGGCTGCCATGGCAGCCCTCGAATAATCAGTTGTTAGCTGTCTCTATTACTTTCCTGCCATTATAAGTTCCGCATGCCAAGCATACGCGGTGTGGCTGTTTCACAGCTCCGCATTCAGGGCATATCGAAATGGCTGGCATGCTAAGCTTATAGTTAGCCCGCCTTTTATCCCTGCGGGATTTTGATTGTTTTCTTTTTGGCACAGCCATAGTCGTTACCTCCAGAAGCATGCTTGCATATGCTTGAAGCTGCTCCATTAGTTTATGCTAAAATATTATATATAACTGCACCTGGTGTGTCAAGTGAAAATTGAATAAGCCAGCAATTATGCATTAGAAGCTTATTTTTTTAGCATATATTGTTTAATATTGCTGCAAGCGCCAACTGCTAAAAATCTGCTATTTTTTTGCTGCCAGCACTATTTCTTCTGTATCCTGGGCAATCATCAGCTCTTCATTTGTTGGTATTACAAGCACTCTGCATGAAGCATCCGGCATAGAAATGTCTATAGCCTCGCCCCTAATAAGATTTTTCTGTGCATCAATGCTCACGCCAAGGAATTCCAGACCCTTTAGGATTGCTTCTCTTCCTGTTGATGAGTTTTCGCCTATTCCTGCTGTAAACACTATTGCATCCAGCCCGCCGAGCGCTGCGGCATATGATCCGATTGAAAGGCGCACTCTGTAGAAGAAAATATCCAAAGCAAGCCTTGCACGCTCATTGCCTTCATTTGCAGCTGACTCTATGTCGCGGAAGTCATTTGAAAACCCGCTTATTCCCAGAGCTCCGGATTTTTTGTTAAGCATTGAGTCGATTTCGTCGATGCTCATGTTTGCGTTGTCATGCAGGAATTTTACTATCGCCGGATCTATTGAGCCTGAGCGTGTCCCCATGGCCAGCCCTTCCAGCGGCGTCAGCCCCATTGTTGTATCCATGCTCTTTCCGTCCAGCACGGCAGCGCAGCTTGATCCGTTCCCCAAATGGCATGTGACAATCTTGCTATGGGCCGGATTGCCAAGCATTTCGATTGCTTTTGCTGTGATAAAGCGATGGCTTGTGCCGTGAAAGCCATATTTTCTTATTTTGTACTCTTCATATAGCTCATAAGGGATAGGGTATACATAAGCATACTCTGGCATGCTTTGGTGAAAAGCTGTATCAAAGCATGCAACCTGGGGAGTATTCGGCATTAGCTTTGTTGCTTCCTGTATGCCTGTCAGGTTAGCAGGGTTGTGCAAAGGGCCTAAGGGAATGAAGCTTTTGATAGCATCAATTACGCTCTCGTCAATAAGCGCGCTCTCCACAAACTTATTTCCGCCATGCACTACACGGTGCCCGACAGCATCTATCTCATTAATTGATGATATTACGCCGTGCGTAGGATCGGTTAAATACTGTACAGCCAGGCTGAATGCGCTTGCATGGTCAGGGATGGGCAGCTCAAGCTTTATCGTGTCTTTGCCTTCCGGCTCAAACCTAAACGCGCTCGGCTCAATGCCTATTCTGTCAGCAAGGCCGGTTGCCAGAGCTTTTTGCTCGTGCATGTCGAATAACTGGAATTTCAGGGATGAGCTTCCGCAGTTAACGATAAATACAATCATTGATTTGATATGCGCCTTATTATTGGATTGTCGGCGCGCCTTTCTATATATTTCTTATAGCTTGCATAAATAATGCAGTTGCCTATAGATTATAGCGCAAATCCTTGCCTTTAGCGCAATAAATCGCTCTAGCTGAGGCTAAGCGAGCTGGTTGCTATGCTTTCGATAAACTCTTTGTCATGCTCAACGACAAGCATTGCCGGCTCAGCGGCCAGTATGGCGTTTTCGATTTGTATGCGGGTGTATATGTCAAGGTAGTTCAGGGGCTCATCCCATATATAAAGATGCGCAGAAGTTGAGAGGCTTGCAGCAATGAGCGCCTTTTTCTTCTCTCCCTCGCTTAAGCCCTCAAGCTCTATTGCAAGGCTCAAGTTATTTACGCCAAGCTTATCAAGGTTTGTAAGAAAAACCGTCAGATCAATTGCTTGAGCAGCAGCCCACTCTGAAAGCGTGCCTTTCAAATGCGAAGTGCCCTGGGGCACATACGATATTTTCAAGTTTTTAGCAATGCTTATCCGGCCTTCGCTTGGTTGCAGTATGCCGCAGGCAAGTTTTAGAATTGTAGATTTTCCAGAGCCGTTGCTGCCAATAACGGCTAATCTTTCGTCGCGCCTGATTTCAAATGAAGTTTTTTGCACGCCTGCAGTGCCGCTGTAATTCATGCCCGCCTCATTGGCGCTAATAAGCAGATCAGAGTGAAAGCGCAGCGGAAACATGAGCAGCGATTGGTTTTGCTCTACATCCTTAAGCAGGCTTTCCTTTTGCGCTATCGCGTTTGCCTGCCTCTTTTGGACAACTTTGGACCTTTTCATCATCTTTGCGGATTTATGCCCGACATAGCCTCTGTCCAGACCGGATCCATAGCGCCTGCTTTCAACAACCCCTGCCCAGCCGGCTGTTTGCCTTGATGCTGCCTCCAGCCGCTTTATTTCCGACTTAAGCGCTTTGTTTAGCGCTATGTCGTAATTGTCCATATTCTCCCGGTTCTGCTGCCATGAGCCAAAGTTTCCCTTTTGCAGCTCAATAGTGGTTTTGTTGATAGACAGTATATGATCAACCGAGCTGTCCAGCAGGCTTCTGTCATGCGATGCAAGAATAAAGCCCTCTTTCGATGCAAGGTATTTGCCTACATGCTCCCTGGACTGCAAATCGAGGTGGTTGGTCGGCTCATCGATTAGCATAAAGCTCCCGCTTTTCAAAAAAAGGGCGCATAGCAGCGCTTTTGCCTGCTCTCCCAAGCTAAGTGAGCTGTAAGGGTTCTCAAGCGCGCTGCCCCTCAGGCCTATTAGGCTAAACTCCCATATAAGCTCCCATTCCTCAGCTTCGCAGCCTGAGCGCCTTAGGGCATCCAGGCAGCTGAGGCTTAATGCTTCATTATCAACAGGATATGGAAAGTACTCAAATGATGCATTCCCTGTTATGCTCCCGCCATAGCCTTCAAGCTCTCCTGAGAGAATTTTTAATAGAGTTGTCTTGCCCCTGCCGTTTCGCCCTATAAGTCCGAGCTTCCAGGATGTATCGAAAGAAAAGCTTGCTTTCGAAAAAACAGGATCGCTTCGGCCCGGATATGCAAAAGATAAATTGTTGACTGCTATTTGCATGTTTCACCTTACTTTTATTTTCAGCGCAGTTGCTAAGTGCAAGCCTGCCTGTACCGACTGGCAGGCTTAGAGCGCATTTCGCTGTAAGCTTGCCTTATTATGCGCTGCAGCTATTTTCCAACAAGCAAGCATATTGCTATCTGAATGTCTTCCTTCATTATTAATAGAAAATGAATATGCCAGACTGCCAAGGCAGAATTTGAATATTTGGCAGCATCATTCGTTTGAACGCAATTGCCATTAGCCCGTTATTGCCTGATATGGCTTTTTATATATAAGATAGCATAATTTTATATAAGCAAAAACGATTATTTCCAAATGGCGTGCTTGGCGCTTTCTGCTTTCACATGCGCTATTAGCTGAGTTTCCCGTTTTATAACCTGTATGGGATTGTAGAATATTCAAAAAATATAGTTTCTTGTCTCAAAAAATTACAAATATTGGATGAATAATTGGGTGAAAATACAATCGAAATGAAATATTGAACGCAATTTTCGACAAATATTTTATGTCTAATAAAAGATAATCATTTTGAAATACAAAATTTAATAAAGTTTTATTTCATTCGATGTCTAAAAAGCACCAAAAAAATTAAGGAGGCCAATAATATGGCGACAGCCCAAGAACGGGAGCCATTGTCGAATTCGAACTTATGGAAGTATTCTTCATATGGCGCAATGAATGTTCTGGCGATGGCAACGCTTCAATACCAGACATTATTTAACACCAATGTACTTATGCTTACCCCCACATCGCTGGCTACAATCTTGCTAGTAGCTAGAATAATCGACTTTTTCGTAACTTTTATGGTAGGCAGCATAATCGAGAATGCAAAGTTCAAGTCTGGCAAGTACATTCCATGGCTAGGCGTGCCAAGGTACTTTATTTATGCAGGCGTCGTTTTAACATTCTTCCCGCTGGAAATACCTTTCTTTGTAAGATCTCTCGTAATTATAGTAGCATACTTATTAACAAATACGCTGCTTAGCTTTGTAAGCACAACCCAATACGCGGTGCTTGCATTCCTGGCAGGCCCATCCCTCGAAGACAGAAACAAGCTTGTCCTCACAGGCTACAGGGTCACAACAATTGTTCAAGTGTTTTCATCGCTGACAACTGTGCGCGTGCGCAACTGGCTCTTAGGCATCCTGGAGCCACGGAATGCATACATAACAATGGCTGCAGTTTATGGATCTTTATACCTTATTTCTATTGGAATCCTGCAAAGCTTGGCCAAACAGTATGACGGGCCGCATATGCGCACCGGCGCTGCTACACAGACAAACCAGATAAAAGTTGCTGACATGATTAAAGCCATTGGCGCAAATGACCAGCTTCTTATATACTTGCTCTCAGCTGTGTTTGCGTTTATCGGAATGATGTCACCAATGTCAATTTCGGTTTACTACTACCTATACATCCAAAACGACCCAACGCTTGTTATGCAGGCAAATGTTATGCTTATAAGCACCTTATGGAACTTGGTTTCATCAACATTTGGACCTAGGGTAGGAACCTCGCTCGGCAGAAAGAAAGCCCGCATCGCAGGAACAGGCGTTGCATGCGTTGCCCAGCTGCTCATAGCATTCTTTGGCCATACAAGCATTTATGCCTTTATCGCCTTTACATGCTTAAACGGCTTTGCGATGTCGCTTTATACAGGATTCTCTGCAAGCTATATCATTGACGTTGGCAACTATGGCTACTGGAAGACAAAAGTTGACAACAGAACAGTTACAAACTCTCTTGTTAACATCCCAATGAAGATATCAACCTTCATCGGCGGATCCATTGGCTTGTACGGCCTTGACATGATTGGCTTCTCTCCAAACATGGAAGTAACAACTGAATTCACGCGCAAGTATATGCTCCTGCTGGGCGGCCTGCCTGCAGTATGCTTTGCGATTACAGCTATAATGACAGCGCTGCTCTACAAGATAGACGATGCTGAAGCTAAGCTTTATCTTGACGAGAACATTGCTTACGACAAGGCGAAAGCTGAAGCCGCTGTTTAACAGAACCCCAAAAAGAGCTGCCAAGAGCTGGCAGCCCTTTTTTATTGCCCGCTATAATGCCTTACACGATATAGCGCTTATCCATCTGAGCATGGCTGGCAATGAAATTCCAAACGATGTCGCTGTCGTGGCGAATAAGGCCTTCGTTTGTCACTGTTGCTGTATCAATCCCATGCCATTCGTAAGAATTTTGCATGCTTGCTTCTATCTTTGCTCTCACTGGCGCAGCATGATCAAGCCTGTATCGTTCAAGTGCAGATTCATGTATGCTGCTGCTGGAATATATAATGTGCTCTGCCAGCTTGCCACAGTGCTTCTCAAACGCCTTTACATGATCAGACATGCTATAGCCATCGGTTTCGCCAGGCTGGGTCATGATATTCATTATCCAATATTTCATAGCAGAGCTTTCACTGATTGCATCGCACATCCCTTGCACAAGGAAGTTGGGAATAATGGATGTATAAAGGCTTCCCGGGCATATAACGATTATATCGGCATTTGCTATTGCCTCCTGGCAGCCGGCATAAATCTCTGCATTGCTGGGGCTAAGCTCCACTTTTATTATTCGCGCTCCAGTCATTTCGCAATGGATAGGTATAAGGGACTCTCCCATCACTACGCTCCCATCTGAGACGTATGCTTTTAGTGCCACATTTGCTGTGGTGACCGGCAGGACCCTTCCCTTTATAGCCAGCACCTCGCTTACCTTTTCCACTGCCAAAGGAAAGTTGCCGGTAAGCTTGTTCATTGCTGCCAGCATAATATTGCCAAAGCTATGTTTATGAAAGCTTTTCTCGCTAAATCGCATATCCATAAGGGATGCCATGATGCTTTCATCATCAGCCAAGGCAACAATGCAGCTGCGAATGTCGCCTGGAGCTACCATATCAAAAGAGTCGCGAATTGATCCTGAGCTTCCTCCATCATCTGCGACGGTTACGATTGATGTTATGTTGTGTGTATATTTCTTTAGTGTGCGCAAAAAGACAGAGCTCCCTGTTCCTCCGCCTATTAATACGATATTCTTGCCTTCAAGCGCTTCAGTTCCCATGATTGTCTGCCCCTATGTCTCTGTGGTCAATAATTACTAGATAGCCGCTTTCTTTGAGGCGTTTCGCAATTTCTTCGGCTAATGCTGGCGAGCGGTGAAAGCCTCCAGAGCAGCCTATGCCTATTACCAATTGTTTTTTTCCTTCTTGTTTATAGCCATCAACAAGATACATTATTAGTTCTTCAAAACGAGAGACAAAGCCTTCTGCCATCTCAGATGCAAGGACATAATCGCTTACATCGCTGTCAAGGCCGCTTCTCTCGCGCATGTCTTCGATATAGTACGGATTTGGCAGGAAACGCACATCCATAATGATATCGCCGTCTTTAAGTATCCCATACTTAAACCCAAAGCTTGTTATTATCAGAGTCAGCTCGCCTGCCTGCTCATTCGCGCTAAACAGCTTTATCAGCTTCTCGCGAAGCATATCGTCTGTTGTGCGCGATGTGTCAATTATATAGCTTGATATTTCCCTTAGAGGCTTGAGCATGCCCCGCTCCCGCTTGATTGTCTCCTCAATGCGCTCTTCGCCAGCGATCAAATGGCGCCTTCGCTGAAGCTTGTAGCGCTGAATAAGGATTTCATCATCGGCATCCATAAAGACAATGTCGCAGTTGCCTAAACTTTTTAGATATAATAGCATATCGTCAAGATGGCTAAAAAATACCTCTCCTCTTGCGTCAACTACAATTGCAATTTTTTGGATAGAGGGGTTTGAGCTGTTAACGATATCTATAAAGTGCTGAATCAAGTTTGGCGGCAAGTTGTCTATGCAGTAATAGCCCAGATCTTGCAGGACGCGCAAAGCGATGCTCTTTCCACTGGCAAGCATGCCAGTTAGTATAAGAACTTTCATTGTTTAGCGCGTGTTGTTCCTGTGTTTTTTACTCAAACAGCAGGTGGGGATGCACGCTCCTCCGTTTTTTCGTATAACAATAATTTAGCATATTTACCCTGCAATATGAAACAATACTGCTTACGTAAAGCATTATATTGCAGGCGCGGGCACAAATATATAAGGCCTTTGCAGCAGCCGGATCATTGTTATTTGTGGCTGGCAATGCCATTGATTGCGCCAAATTTTTGAATATGCAAGGCATGCTGCGCGCCTCACTAAATAGATTATGCGCTTAGGCAGAAAAAAAGGCTGCAAGCTTATAGCGCGCGCAATTGCCAGATTAAAATTCATAGCGTGCCTCATGCTTTATCATATTCAGGAGGAGTTCTAAGCTAATAAACAATGGTATAATAAGGGGAACTGAAGCCAGAAACAAATGCGAAGCTTAGCAATAAGCATCGGCCATAGCCGGCAAAACAGCAGGCAGCACAGCATAATTGCTGCACTGGTGAAAATGCGGCAAACATCAGCTTTGGCCTTTGTGTATTGGCATCGATGTTTTGCATGGCTTATGCATTTTGCATGCATGCGTTTTAGCAGGCAATAAGCCTGAGTGAAGCTGCGCTTGCATTAAAAATGCAAACAATAACTAAAGCATTATACGGTATGGAGGATAGCCTCTTGGCATATAGTTGGCAAAGAAAGGCAGTTTGTGCAGTTTTATTGGCTCTTTTAACGCTCATCGCTTCTTGCTCTTCATTTGACAGGGAAGAAACAAAGCTTCCTGATATCGCGTTTAAGCGCCCAAACAGCTGGTATTCGATTCGCGAGCCGGACTCATATATCTTTTATTCAGATAATAATGAGCTTAAGGCTTCTGTTTCTGTAAACAGGTATTTAAATGGCTCAAGCCTTTCTGAATATATGGAAGAAGTCATCGGGCAGCCTGAGGGGTCTTATATTACAGACGTAAAAGTCCTCAGCCAATCGGACTCAACGATATCAGGGCAAGCTGCAAAAGAGTATGCAATAAGCGGCAATGCCAATGGGACTGCTTTCGAGTATAGGATTATTGGCTTTATCGCCAAGAAAAATGGCTATGTTTTCGTGTTTTCTCAGGAAAACACTATCAGCACATCAAACAATGAAATAATTAACCGGATGATGCGCTCAATAAGCTTGAAAGACTAGCATTTTTTTGTGACAGATTCGTGCGCCAGTGAATATTATAGTATTATTGCAGCGATATAAGAGGTGAATATTGAATACAACGGCATTAATAGCAACATTATTCCTTGGAGCATTTGTGCTCATGGGCGCAGCAGCTGTATTTATTACGAAAAACAGCAGCAAAATTGTGAATTTCACGATGGGCGCAGCATTTGTGGTTATGCTTCTGCTTGTATTTTTTGAGATTTTACCGGAAGCATTTGAGATTTCAATGCAGCAAATTTCAGGGACAGTACTTGGCATAGCTTTTCCAGTAGCTTTCACAGCCCTGGGCATAGGCGCCCTAAAGCTGCTTGATCTGATGATGCCGGGGCATAAGCACCACAGTGAAGATGAAAAGCTTACTCACATTGGCATTATAACTTCTATTGCAATTATCATACATAACCTCGTTGAAGGTGCAGGGGTATATGCTGTTTACTCTTCAAATATTTCTATGGGCGTGCTAATGTGCATATCTGTAGGCCTTCACAATATACCAATTGGCATGATGGTAGGATCATCGTTTTATGGAAAGAAGGACAGCGCATTCCAATTTGCCATGTATATTTTCGGCGTTGCTTTCTCCCCCTTTGCTGGAGGGCTTGTTGTGCACCTTTTAAAACTTGAGCTTGAAGGGACATTGCTTGCATGCGCGCTATTGTCGTCAAGCTGCGGCATGCTGCTATTCATTGCCTTTATGGAGTTGCTGCCAGAGATCAGGGAGCATATCAGGCACAAGGAAATAATTTACGGCCTTGCTGCCGGTGCGGCATTTTTCATCTGTGGCATGCTTCTGGCTTAAACAGCAAAAAGGCGCACGAAGCTGATCCGCGGCAAAAGGCCTGGCCATAAAGCAGTTGGGCCCATTTTTCAAGTATTATTTAAAAGCGCCTGCCAGCGATTTTTCAAGGAATCATTTTATGCGAGGCGCCCCAAAATGCATTTTAGATCACATCCAAAGCATGAATTATTATTGCATGCATAAACTCGCTTCACTCCCGATCGCATGCCTGCTTTTTTGCGCATGGCAGAGCTGCACCGGCTCGGCCAAATTGAAAAAAGCCGCAAATAAGCGCGGCTTGCTGCACTACACAATAATTTATATTAAGCTGCAACGACAGCGTTCAGCGCTATCATGAGAGCTTCTACGTTCATGCCATGTGCCAGAGCGCCTTCTTCAATTGACTCAAAGTTGGCAGCTGCGCATCCAAGGCAACCCATACCAAACTCTTCAAAAACATCTATTGTTTCTGGAAACTTAACAACACAATCCATTATTGGCATTTCTTTTCCAATAGCCATATATCGTTCTCCCCGTTTTTTTGATATCGTACTAAATTCATTGGATATAGTCAAGCCTTTTGTGATAAAAATTGAATCCATGCAACACTGGCATTAGCTATATTTACTACATTTCACTATTTTATCTTAAAACAATAATGTAGAATGATTCTAATATATAAATTTGGAGGAAATATGAAAAAAACTTGGTTTTTTTACAGCGCAGTTATTGTATCAGTATCTATTCTTATCATATATGGACTTTTATACCAACAGAACGAAAAAATGATAAAGAGCTTTATAGAGCAAGGCATAGATGAGGAGGACGTAAGGGAGTACTATAACTTCGGGTCGCTTTCTACAGCAGCTATGGTGTTCGCCGGGCCGCTAACAATCGTCGCTACGCTGCTATATGGCTTCGATGGGATTATTGCAAGCCTGAGCCAATTAAGAAGCCAGGCGGAACCAGTGTTGGCAACAAATCCGCCGGCGGGCGCTAAGGCCGCGATAATTAATGCGAATGCGCCTATAGATGAGCCTGAAGGCCAAAATGGCATTAATGAAAATGATGATCCCGGCAGCGAAGCAGACAGCGAACGCATAGAAAGCTAACTGCAATAAAAAAGCTCCACGCGGGCTTTGGGCTGATCGCTGCATGGCGCTGTTTGCCTTAATGGCTGTTTGCTTTATTGGCCTGCTCGCCGCCAGGGAAGCTTCACTCCCAAAGAGCGCGCTTTTTTTTTGCCAATGCGAAATGCTGAGCAAATGCGGCCGTTCGCATACCTGCGGTTATGCTATGCTCACGCATCTTTGGCGGCAGCTTTGCAGATTTAGCCTAGATTGTGCTTTGGCTTATCAGTGCAATAAACAACGCCAATTGTCCCCGGCCCCACATGAAGGCCAATAACAGGCCCTATGCTGCACATGTTGATAGGAATGCCCTGGTATAAGCTCTCAAGCTGGCTCTTTGCTTCAAGAGCTTTTTCCTGTGCATTAATGTGGTGCACATATATTGCCTTTATACCATACTCTTCGCAGTCTTTAGCCATAAAATCAAATATTTTCGCTAAAGCTCTGCTTGGCCCAAGCACCCTTGCCTGAAGATGCGTCATCCCTTTGCTCATGTCGACTGTCAAAATGGGGTTTATATTCAGCACGCTTCCGAGCAAAGCAGACGCTGTGCCAATACGGCCCCCTTTTCTTAGAAAGTCTAAAGTTTTAGGGGTGAAGTAAAACTCTACTTTATTCCTTGTTTCGATCGCCAGGCGAACTACCTCATCAAAGGCTGCATTGGCGCGTGCTGCCCGGGCGGCTTCCAGAACAATTATCCCTAAAGCCATGCAATTTGTGAAGGAATCAATTATTTCAATCTTTGCATCTGGAAATTCATCTAAAATCTCTGTTTTTGAAATGCAGGCATTCCCGTAAGTGCCGCTCATAGCAGATGAGAGAAAAATAGCAACAATGTCGTCGCCTGCTTGGGCTATCTCTCTAAAGATAGCTGATAATTCTCCGGAGGACGGCTGCGAAGAAGTTGGTATAACGTTGTCTCGGGTGATTTTGTTATAGAAGTAATCGTAATTTACCTGATCTTCCTGAAATGACTCATCCGGAAAGTTGACGCTTAACGGTACTAGCTGGATATTTAGCTCATGAATAAGAGTTTGTTCAATATACGATGTTGTGTCGCTAATAATTCGAATTCCCATTTTATGCCCTTTTTATGCTTATTATTGTATGCCGGCTATGGCTGCTTTAATGCTTTTGCCAATGCATGCGCTTTTTCGCAGCCGCAAGCTAAATCATTATAACATGAAGCCTGCCGGAGCATGCTGTGATATTGCACTTAAGGCACAAAGCTGTTCAGATTGCAAAAAAAAAGCCCCGAAACCACAGAATGCGGCTTTAAGGCAAGAAGAATTATTCTTCCATATTTATTGGCTTTAGCTTATAGTTGAGCACAAACTGGGAAGTTGAGCATTTTTTGTAAAACTCTCTTTTAACTCTCTCAAGCACGCTTTGCCCGTTTGTGTGGTTTACAGTCGGAAGCAGCACAGCGAACTGGTATGGGGAGTATCGCGAAACTGTGTCGCCACGCCTCAAATTATCTCTCAGCGTATCGCCAAGTATCGTCATAATCTTGTCCAGCATAATAAAGTCAGGCGCTTTTTTGTCCATCGCGTCAATAGATATAAGAGCAATAAACATCGATGTTCCAAGGCGCTTGAGGTTGCGCATGTTCAGCTTGTAAATATCTTTGAAGATAGCGTACTCGCAAATGAAGGCGCCTTCTCCGTCGTCTTCTTCCCAAAGCTCCTTGCGAATGACATCAATATCTGATCCTGACGCGTGCTCTATGCGAATAAGGTTTTTATAAAAATCCAGGATTTCATCTGAAGGGTTCATTCCCAGATATGTATAATGCAAGCCTGTGGTGCAGTTATATTGGGCCAAAGCTTCCTTTCCTTTGCCCATTTTCAAAAGCGATGACATTAACGACAGGTTTAGCGATGAGTCAAAAGCGTCAATATCAAGGCCCTTTCGGCATACATTGACAACATCAGAATGGCGGTTGTCATTGACGAGCAACTGGACATACTTTTGCACTATTTCCAAATAGACATTATGGTAATACATGCTCTTGGGCACGACCCATGAATCAAGGCTGGAGTTTGGAAGCAAATCGCCCTGGTAGAGCTGCATTGCCTTTTGAAACTTTTCCTCAATGTCATTTGTCAGCGCTGTTGCCATTTGAAGCTCCATGCAGAGGCTCTCAAATGTAAACACGTCAATTTTTGCGCCAAGATCGTCGTTCCATGAGTAAAACCCTCTTTTGGTTACAATGGCATTGCGCATGTCAAAAGCAGCTAAGTTAGAGCGCAGGCGACTGATTAAAGTCTTAAGCGAGCTTTCTGGATTTGAGTTTTCGTCATTTGGCCAAAGCATTTCATATAGATCAAAAGCTGTAATATTCTTATCTTTATTTAGTATTAAATATGCCAGTAGCTCTATCTTTTTCTTTGAGCTGCCAAGGTACTGTATAACGTCTTGGCCTTCAGCGACAACCATGAACTTTCCTAGCATAAATATTTCCAGATTTGCCATTGCACTCCTCTTGAGTATATCCCATTGTATGAATTTATATAAAAATTTCCGGTTATATTGTAACAAATTTTATTTTCATGAACAAGATAAATGAAACCATAATCTATATTTTATTGTATTTAATCGATTTCTACTGTGTTTTCTAACGATTATAAGCATTTCAGTGCAAGCGCAGGAAATGCCTCAGCTTTATTGCCCGCGAATGCCATTTTATTTTTTTGCGCGGTTCAGAGCTGCGTTTAACAGCAGCTGCTGCGAATCTATGGCATATTGCATATCCCAATTCACATGCTATAATTTTCCTAGCTGCATGAGACAGCAAAAGCAGGTAATATTTTGGACGAGCAGGATAAAAAAATAATTGAGCTGTTAAGCATAAATGGCCGCATTACAATGAAAGAGCTGGCTTCAGAGCTGGGGCTGTCAGCGCCTGCAGCATCAGAGCGCGTTAAGCGGCTTGAAAACAATGGGGTTATAACCGGTTACCGAGCGATTATCGATCGCAAAAAGCTCGGGCATGCCATAACCGTATTTATCAACTTGGACATACCGGCGAAGCAATACGGCGAATTCCAGCAATTTGCAGAAAACTCGCCGGAGATAAGCGAGTTTTATTATGTTACAGGCCAGCATTCCCTGATAATTAAAGCTTTTGTGAATGACACAGAGCATCTGGCACAGCTTCTGGAGAGGACTCAAATCTTTGGCCCCACAGAAACCTTCGTTGTTATGTATTCAACGGTAAAGGAGTCGCTATAGCTAGAGCTGCTCAGCGCTCGCCTCTGCATGCTTTGAGGACAGCGCCTGCCGCAGCGAGCGCGCAAGCTGGTCGGGGCATGATGTAGGCTTGTAGCCACATTTTATTCCTGACAAAAGCTCAATTACTTCCTCAGCCGGCTTCCCTTCTACAAGGCGCCCGATGCCCTGCAAGTTGCCGTCACAGCCTTGGTAAAATGTAACGCCTTTTACAATTCCGTCTTCAATGGTGAAATTAATTCTGCTGGAGCATGTCCCGACTGTTTTGTATGAAAACTGCATGGTTCCTGCCATTTCTATATTATTGCTTTTCTCAGGCATAAACAATTAATGCTCTGAATTCGCAATATAGATTATAACATGATACAATATGGCTGTACATACTTACATATTTTGAGCAAAGCTTTGAATGGCGGAGTATAAACAGCAACGATTGCCATCGATTCAAAACGCTTTGATTTTTGGTGAAAGGAAGCGCATATTTTATAATAATGCAATTTGCGCTTGCTGGATGCATTATGATCGCTAAAGCAGCAGCTACAATTCGGCAATGCAATTTTCGCAGCGCATATAAAAAGGCTGTTTGCGCGGCGCTTTTGGCGGGCCTGTCTGTTATGCTTTCCTGCACAAAGCCCCAAATAAAAGATGAATACGGAGCTATACAAGTCGGCGAGCTGGCTGCCAGCTACAAAGATGGAGAGTATATAGCCCACTATGCATACTATGAACCGAAATCTGGCTACGCGCCGGTTCTTAAGCTGAATGTTTCCGGTGGCGTCATTAATTCAGTTGACTTCGATTACTATAATGATATCGGCGAGAAGCGCTCTGAAGAGCAAACAGACAATACTATAGCCATCGAGATGCTAAAGTCAGATCGCAAAACCCTGAACCAAGATCTCATTCGAAAGCAAAAAGCAAGCTTTGACGGAGCATCAGCTCTTCGCTCAGAATGGGCAGCGGACTATAAAAAGCTTGCAGAGGAGCTAATTAATTCTATGACTAAAGAATACAGTGGGCCAATAGCTATATACAATAATATGAACTATGGCGCTGTTTATACCGACCTTGCTACAGCGAGAGTGTTTTCGCTCAGCGTTGATGCATTTGGCGATGAGCTTGTCTCTATAAGATTTCGGCAATACCTGTCTGCTGATGTAAGGGCTGAGGAAGACTTGCTCTACATTGAAAGCTTTTTAAGCGAGCATGGCATGGATTACCTGCAAGAGGTTGAAATCCTTGAAGAGCTAAAAGGGGATATAGACGCTTTCGAAAAGATAATGCCTGAAGGCTACCCGGTGCCTGTTTTGTATGAAGCATTTAATACCATGGCATCACAGATAAGCGAGCTTGCATCGCCTTTTAGCCTGGAAAGCCTGGAACTGTCCCTATAAGCCTGAATACCGGGCAGCTTGCCTTCTCATGCATCGTTTTTTGCCCCTTCCAGAAAGTATGAAAGTGAAAGCCATTCCTCTTCGAGCTCGCCATAGCAGCTTTTAAGGCTGTCAAGCTTGGCAAGGCGCTGCTGCGCGAGCGAATGGTCTTTATACAGCTCAGCAGTGCCGAGCTCTGACTCAAGCTGGCTAATACTGCTTTGGGCTTCTTCGAGCAGGGTGTCGAGTTCTGCTATTCTCTTTTCAGCCCGATAGATTTCATTCTTGCTGGCTGAATTTTTTTGCTTTGGCGGCCTTTCCTGGTTTCTGCCCTCCCCTGCCGAAACCGGATCGCCTGAAGGCTTCTGGGAGTCCGTAAACTCTGCGAATGCCTCTTCATAGCCTAAGTTATAAATGCTCGGCTTGCCATCCCTCAAAAAAACCATTCTATTGGCAACTTTATTGAGCAAATACCTGTCATGCGAAATTATTAGGGCTGCACCTTCATAGCTTATTATCGCGCTCTCAAAGACCTCTCTAAGAGCGATGTCCAAATGGTTGGTGGGCTCGTCAAGCAGAAGAATCCCATGGCTGGAGAGCATCAGCTTTGCAATGTCAACTCTCGCCCTTTCGCCACCGCTCATTTCTGATATCCTCTTTAGGCCCTCTTCCCCTGTCAGCTCCAAGCTTGCCAGAATGTTTCGTATTTCAGCTTGGTTCCTTCCGCTGAAGCGCTCAAGCTCCTCAAGCGCCGTAGCGCTCAGGTCAAGGCCCTCATGCTCCTGGCTGAGATACATTATATTGTCTTTGGGGCCATTTAGCTCAACAGAGCCTGATAGAGGCTCGAGCATGCCCATAATCGTCTTGAAAAGAGTCGTCTTGCCTGTTGCGTTCCTTCCGGCAATGCCAATCTTTTGGCCTGCTTTTGCTTCAAGGCTCAAGCCTTGTATGAGTGGCTTGTCTTTGCTATAGCCAATGCAAATATCTTTGAGCCTTAATGGCGTTGGCGAGGAGTTGCCTGCCCTTGCCAAAGCCACCTTCGCAATCGATGCTGCCTTTGGCTGCTCTGGCATATCCATCTTGGCCAGCTTCTTTTCGCGGCTTTCCGCAGCCCGAACGGATTTTTCTCTGTTAAAGCTTTTTAGTTTTGCTATTATCGCTTTTTGCCTTTTAATTTCTTCAACTGCAAGGCGGTACGCTTTTGCTTGTGCGCTTTCCTCTTCGTTTCTTAGCGCCAGGCTTTGCGAATAGTTTCCTTTGTAGGTTTTTAAAACTCCGCCTTCAATAAGCCAAATGGCTCTTGCCGCTTTGTCAAGAAAGTAGCGGTCGTGGGAAATCGCTATATAAGCGCCTGTAAAATTATTAAGCGCCCCCTCAAGCCACAGCATGCTTTCAGCATCCAGGTAGTTTGTCGGCTCGTCCAAAACAAGAAGCGCAGGCTTTGACAAGAGGGCCTTTGCCAGCGCAGCCCTCATTTTTTGCCCGCCGCTAAGATTGCTTATTGGCGTGCTAAAATCGCTTTCTAAAAAACCCAGCCCTTTTAGGGAGGAAGCAGCAAGCTCTTTATAGTAAAACCCGCTGTTATTTTCAAACTCCTCAAGCAGTGCACTGAACCTTGCTGACAGCTTTTCAAGCTTGGCAACATCCGTTTCGCTTGACATCCGGGCAATGATTTGATCAAGGCCTTCCTGCTTGGCTTCCAGCTCAGCAAACCCGGCAAGCACAGCGCTGTAAAGGCCCATACTGCCGCTAAGGCCTGTGTCTTGGGCTAAATATACGGCTTTTGCGCCTTCCCTAAGCCATACGGATCCTTCATCTATAGGCACAAGGCTGCATATTATTGCTGCTAGCGTGCTTTTGCCTGCGCCATTGCTGCCTATTAGGCCGATGCGGGCACCCTCATCAACGCTGGCGCTGACGTTTTTTAGTATTGTGTTTGAGCCATAGCTTTTTGATACCGAATTAATTATTGCTAGCATGATCTCTTTTCCATCTGAAGGCATGAACAAATGAGCGCCAGCCCTCAAAGCCACTGGCAGTGATCGCCAAACGCTGCTTCATAGCAATCCCTTTTGCCTAATTGCTGCGCTGCGTAGCATAGGCCAATTGTCCCTAGCAGGCGCGTTGTAGGGACTATGCCAATAGCATGCCGTTGCGCGCTTCTACTGTGCTGAAGTGAAGCAGGCCCCCTTTGTCAAGCACTGCGCGAATCACCCCGTCAAAGGCCATTAGCATAGCTTTGTCAAAATCATGCGCGGCAGTCTGCCTTATAAGCGCTGAGTCGTCGAATTCAGCGTCTCTGCCCTCTTCAGTCAAGTCAGCAAGGAAGATTATCTTTTCAAGATCAGTCATTGCCGCTTTGCCTGTTGTATGCCAGCTTATTGCTGAGAGAACTTCCTCATCATCTATTTGAAATCTCTCTTTTGCATAAACAGCGCCAAGGCTGCCATGCAGAAGGGAGGGGGCGATGCGCTGTATGCTGTCAATTGCTATTCCTGCAAGCTCTGATTGCCTTAAAAGCTCGCTACTAGGCAGATATTTCGCGCAGTCATGCACCAGGCCGGCAATATATGCCTTCTCTTCGTCGGCCTTTAGCATTTTCGCATACGATGCAGCAGTCTTTGAAGTTGAGATAGAGTGAATGAATCGTTCATGGCTGAGTGTTGCTTTCAGGGTATTTATTATTTCTGTTTCAGCAATCATTGGTTACGCTGTCCGTATAGGCCTTTCTGGTTTATGTATTCCCAAACTTTCTCATCAAGCTCATCCCTGTATTCCATGATGCCTTTTCTTGCTTGCGTCGATGAAAGGCCTTCAGGCATAAGGGTGTCGAGCACTATAATCTTGGAATAAAAATTTCTGCTCAGCTTTTCAGCTGTGAGCAGTATCATTTCACGGCTGTCACCTGCCCTTGGGCAGCATATAAACCTTGTAAGCTTCGAGACAGCCAAAAAATCTCTCCACAAATGCGCTTCCCTAAGTATATCCGAGCCAATGATAAAGTAGAACTCTACACCGGGCCAGATGCGGGAAAGCTCAGTTAGCGTGTCGATTGTATAGCTCATGCCTTCCCTGGCAATTTCAATGTCAGAAACGCTGTAGCCTTTCATTCCATCGAACGCAAGCATCGCCATATTGTAGCGATCTGACTTGTCGGTCTCGCCGGACTTAAAAGGGTGGCTTCCTGTTGGAACAACGACAATGCCATCAAGGCCAAGGGAATCCGAAGCATAGCGGCACAGCTCGACATGCGATTTATGCGGAGGGTCAAAAGTGCCGCCGAGAATGCCAAGCTTAAGAGGCCGCTGCTCATTTGTAATAGTCAAATTGATACCCCATTATCTCCAAGGTGTCCCCGTCCTGAATGCCCAGCTCCTCCAGATAGTCAAACACGCCCTTGTTTTTTAATACGCGCTGGAAGTACTGGCTTGATTCATAGTCATCAAGGTTAACAGTCATCAGAAGCCTTCTTGGCATTTCGCCTTCAAGGCGCCATATGCCGTCTTCAAACTCCACGCTGTATTCGTCTGATGTATCAACGCGGTGAATGATCAGATCGCTTTGGCCAAGCAGAGGCAGCTGCTTTGGAATTGTGGGCAGCGTTTTTGCAATGTAGCCTAACAGTTCGGGGATGCCGGAGCCTGTAGCTGAGCTAATCGCAAAGCACTCATAGCCCATTTCAGCAAAGCTGCTTTCCAAATCGCTTATATAGGCCGAATCGCTTATTAAGTCTGTTTTTGTCAGGCATACTGCCATGGGCCGCTCTGCGATTGTTTGCGAATAGCTTGCCAGCTCTGCATTGATAGCATGAAAGCGATCCATTACAGGCCCTTCATAGCTTGACAAGTCAACAAGGTGCAGCAGTAGCCGGGTTCGCTCAATATGGCGCAGGAATTCAAGCCCGAGCCCTGCGCCAGCGCTTGCGCCTTCGATAAGGCCGGGGATGTCTGCTATCACAAACTCTTCAGAGTTTTTATATGAGGCCACTCCCAGATTCGGCGTCAGTGTTGTAAAGCGGTAGTCAGCAATTTTCGGCTTGGCGTTAGTAACTGCAGCCAGAAGCGTTGACTTTCCGGCGTTGGGAAAGCCTATAAGGCCAACATCAGCAATAATCTTAAGCTCAAGCAAAAGCTGCCTCTCCTCAGGATCATCGCCTGGCTTGGCGAACTTAGGCGATTGCCGGCGCGAATTTGCGAACCTGGCGTTGCCTTTTCCGCCTCTGCCACCCCTGCAGGCAACCTTTTGCTGCCCGTGTTCCGTAAAATCAGCCAGCATTTCGCCTGTAGACCCGTCAAACACTACTGTTCCAACAGGAAGCTTTATAACAAGATCGCCGGCGTCTTTGCCGCTTCTGTTGTTTTTTGAACCATTGTCCCCGCCCAGGGCTGTGAAGGCGCGCTTATAGCGAAATTGGCTTAGGCTGTTAAGGCTTGAGTCGCTTTCAAGTATTATGCTTCCGCCTTTTCCTCCATCTCCCCCATCAGGCCCTCCATTGGGCACGTACTTTTCCCTTCGGAAAGAGACGGCTCCATCACCGCCTTTTCCGGATTTTACATTTATTGTTATTCTATCTATAAACATAGCTTTTTGCCTACTTGGTATGGCGACAAAATATTCGCGCCATACATTCTATTATACTTTCATGGACAACCAATCAGCATTGCTTCTGCCAAAAAAACGCTTCGGAAACGCTGCAGTTGAACTTGAATTCGCACAGGCTATTGCCGGCAGCATTAAAAGCGATTTTGTTCTTTTATGCATTGGCAGCGACAGGGTGCTAAGCGACTGCTTTGGCCCTATATGCGGCAGCGCCCTGGCTGCAAGCATCAGCGCGCCGGTATTTGGGACAGTGGACAAGCCTGTGCACAAGGAAAACCTTGCTTACACGCAGGACATCATCAGGGCGCGCTACCCAAACAGCATTGTTCTCACTATCGATGCCGGATATTCCCACGATTTAGGCCTTGGCGACATCCTCTTCGAAGATAAGGGCGTTATTGCAGCGTCAGCGACGAAATCTATCGGTTCGTATGCCGGAGACATTTCAGTCATCGGGATCACTGAGCTTGAAAGCGCTGCGCCATACAGATCCATTCGCCTCTCCGAGCTGTATTATATGGCATCAGCAGTGGAAAGGGTCGTTTCCATGGCATCGTGCATCTCAAGCGCCAAGGCGCAAGCGCGCGGCACTCAGCTGTGAAAATGCGCATACACTGCTTCGGCGCTCTTTTTGTTCATGGCCTTTACGTCCAGCAAAGCCTGCAAGCCGGCTTCGCTGATTGCCTCTATTGAGCCAAAGCTTTTCAAAAGCTCAATTGCCCTTTTAGCCCCTATTCCTTCTATCTCAGTAAGCTCGCTGGCTGTCATATCAGCGCTTCTCAGGCCCTTATGGTAGGAAATAGCGCTTCTGTGCACCTCCTCGCTTATTTCATACAAAAGGCTTCCAGACATTTTGAGCTTGTCAAGCGGTATTTCGACTTCTTCATCGCATACGAGCGCCTTAAGGGAATGGCGCGAGTCTTTTGCAAGGCCGCACACTGCAATGTCATAGCCAAACAGGCTGACGATGCGCTTTGCAGCAAGCATTTGGTTTCTGCCTCCATCAATGAGCATAAGCTGCGGCAGCGGCAGGAACTTTGGATTTTCTGCTTTCGTGTCCAATTCATTTTTTGCCCTGTTTAGCCGGCGCAGCACTACCTCGGAAATGCTGGCATAGTCATTTTGCCCCTCAACGCTTTTTATCCTAAAATGCCTGTATGCTTTTGGAGCCTTTTTGCCGTTTTCAAACACTACCATTGCGCCAACGTTATATGCTGAGGAAATGTTTGAAATGTCATAGGCTTCGATCCTCACAAGCTCTGAGGCCGCCCCTGATGCACTGGCAAGCTCCCTAAGAGCGCCCTGGCTCTTCTTAAGCTGGTTTTCAGCTTTGGTGCGCGTCATTTCAATATTCATTTGCGCATTGGACGAGGCAAGCTCAAGCAGCCTTCTCTTCTCGCCCTTTTGTGGCGATTTTAGCAGCACTGAGCCCCCTCTGCGCTCTGAGAGCGCAGCTTGTATTGCCGTTTTGTCACTCGGCACGCTCTCAAGCAGTATTGTTGGAGGAATTGTTAGAGGCGCCTCATAAAACTGGAGCAAAAAGGAGGCAGAAATCTCGTCTGCGCCCTCAGCCCCGCCTTTCATGCTCATGCGCTCAAGCTCTGGCGCAACCATCTTCCCATCGCGAAACCGAAAGACCTGGACAACCGCTTCCCTGCCTTCATGGGCAATAGCCACTATATCCATGTCTTCGCCTGACGGCTTAGCTACCTTTTGGCCTTCGCCAAGCAGTGCCTGGGCATGTTCAAAAGCGTCTTTGTAAACAGCCGCAGCTTCGAAGTTTAGAGTTTCAGCTTCAGCTGCCATCGCTGCTTTTAGATCCTCTATTATAAAGTTTCTTGCAGAGAATGCTTTTTCTGCCTTAGCGACTATTTTTTTATACTCTGCATGCTCTACATTTCCGCTGCAGCAGCCAAGGCACTGGCCTATGTGGTAGTATAGGCACGGCTTGCCTACTTTCGTGCCGTAAGCTGTCTTTTTGCTGCACTTCTGCAAAGGGTAGATGCGGTTTGCAGCCTCAACTACGATTTTTGCCGATGTTGCATTATAGTATGGGCCAAAAAACTTGCCTTTGGGCCCTGTTCGCTTTCGTGTTGTGTATAGCCGCGGGTACTCTTCTGATGTGCTAAGCGCAATAAACGGGAAGCTTTTGCCATCTTTTAGCATTACATTATAATACGGCTTGTGCTCCTTTATAAGGTTGCATTCAAGAAGCAGGGCTTCGGATTCTGTGTCGCATATAATATAGTCAATGCCTTCTACGTTTTTAACCATATGGCTTACCTTGTCTGTATGGCCTGAAGGCGAATTGAAATAGCTTCTGACGCGGCTAAAAAGCACCTTGGCTTTGCCTACATAAATAACATCGCCTGCAGAGTTATACATTATGTAGACGCCAGGCTTTTTGGGGATATTTTCAATTTTCAGTCTTAGATTCTCGTTCATACTCTATCTTTTTTATCTTTGCAGCGCAAATTTCTTCGATCCTATTATTATATAAAATAAAATCCTTTATATTGTATATTTTAGCGAGTGTGCCATCATTTCTCACTATATTTGTTGTTGCATTGGCCCCAAGGCCAATAATATCGCACACTTCGCCCATCATGGCTGTGTTGTAGGCGCATTCAAAGCCCGGCTTTGAATAGCCAACGTTCTCAGCTGCATTGGCAGAATCCTTTTGCTTATACAAATAGTAAGGCCGGTAACCGCTTAGGCCAAGCTTTTCGCGCGCAAAGTCCTGAAAGGCAGACACATCCCATGAGGCAGACATGGCTTCATATTTATCCATGCTTGAGGTGCGCTTCTTGCACAAGGCATGCAGTGTGATGTTTTCAGCTTCAAGGCCAATCAGCTTATCTATAGCGCTATCGCATTCACGCGCGCTTTCATTGGGAAAGCCGAGTATTAAATCACTATTCAGCGTGAAGCCCAGCTCCTTGGCAAGTCCAAATGCCTGAAAAAACGACTCGTTTGAAATATCGCGGTTCATTTGCCTTAGAGTTGGCTCGTTAAATGTCTGGGGGTTTATGCATAGCCGGGTGAAGCCATATTCTTTGAGCAGCTCAAGCTTTTCTACAGTTGCCAGATCGCTTCTTCCTGCTTCGAAAGTTGCCTCTTTGAACTTTGGGCTGTAGGAGTACAGAGCGTCAAGGACCTTTGCTGTCTGGGATGCTGAGAGCATTGCCGGCGTGCCTCCGCCGATATAAAGGCAGGCAGCTTCTTTTGAATCCTGGGTGAAATATGGCATGATCGCATGAATTTCTGCTATAAGCGATTGGGCGTATAATTCGCACTCGCTTCCATGGGGCACTGCTGTCTTTGATGGAAACGAGCAGTAACTGCACTTTGCAGGGCATAATGGAATGTTTATATAAACGCAGCTGCTTGGCAAAGCCATTGACTGCTGCACTTCATATGATGCTTTTAAGAGATCAATCTTTGGCTGCGAAGTTCCGTAGGTATTGCTAAAAAAAAGCGCTATATCGCTTTCAGCCATTCCAAGCTTAGCAAGCTCTGAGTATTTTTTCAGCGGCTTAACGCCTGTAAGGCAGCCCCAGCTTTGCCCATAGCCGTAAAGTGCAGCAAGCAGGCAGTATAGCGCGTACTTCGCGCTCTTTTGCGGGCTGCGCTCACGCACAGGAACTCTTGCAGACTTGCCATTGCATGATGCCTGTGCGTAGGAGGGCTCAATCTCGATTTGTATGCTGAGCTCTTTCGATCCGCTGTATAGCGCCAAGGCTTCATCGAGCATTGTTTGGCTTGGGCGAATTGTTCCCAAGCTTGTAATTGGGCTCATAGCTTAGCCCCTTACAAAGGGGTTGTTTAGTTTTTCGCTGCCAATTGTTGTAGTGCCGCCATGGCCCGGGTAAACAATCGTAGCGCCTTGAAGGCTATAAAGCTTCTTTATCGATTTTTCAATCTCAGAAAAGCTTCCTAAATACAGATCTGTCCTTCCAATGCTGCGCTCAAAGAGAGTGTCTCCGGAAAACAGCAAGCCTTGGGCATATAGCGACACTGAGCCAGGGGAATGGCCGGGCGTGTGAATCGCTGCCAGCTTTTCGTCGCCTATCTCAAATTGGCTGCCATCGCTAATAAAGAAGCCAATTTCATTTTCCAGATAGCTTGAATCAAGCATGCCGGAACTGCCAAGCACAGGGATGTCATTTTCGCTCATTGCCAGAACAGCGCCACATGAATCTTTGAAGCTCTTGGCGCCTCCAACATGATCGTAATGGGCATGGGTAAGGATTATCCATCTGACAGTAAGCCGGCTTTCATTTATAAAGCCCATTATTTCTTCTGAATACTCTGCAGGATCAATTATGGCAGCCTCGCTTGCGCTGTAGGCGACATAGCAATTCGTTTGCAGAGCGCCTAGAACAAATGCCTTTATATTCATTCATTTAGTTTATGGCGCAGCTAACACGCCCCTTTCAAAATTTGGCTGGTCTATATATAATGCTTTGAATGCATCGGCAGCTATGCCTCAAGGATAATCGTAACCGGCCCGTCATTTTCCAAGCTAACTTGCATGTTGGCTGCGTAGACGCCGCTTTGGGCGCAAATGCCCAGTTCGCGCGCTTTTGCCAATAGATTGCTATACAGTTCACCGGCTTTGCTGCTTTCCATAGCATCTGAAAATGATGGCCGTCTACCGCTTTTGCGGGTTTGGGCATATAAAGTAAATTGTGAGACAATAAGCATTTGGCCATTAACATCCCTAAGGGACAGGTTCATTTTGCCATTGGCATCCTCAAATATTCGCATATTGCTGATCTTGTTAAGCAGCGCTTCGCCTTGCTCAAGGCTGTCGCCGTCAGTAAATCCGATAAACGTGAGGAGCCCGGTTCCTATCTGGCCAACAATTTCCCCTTGCACTTTTACGCTGGCATGGTTTACACGCTGTATGACTGCGCGCATTATCGTTTGCCCCCGTTTTGGCTTGGCTCTTCGATTAGTATTCTTTTTGTTGTGTATTGGGTCTCCATCGAATCGGCAGAGTTTTCGGTTTGCGTAAATAGGATTCCTCTGTCATCGCTAAGCCAGTATATTCGGCTTACAACATAGGCGTCGTTGGCCAACAGGCCTTTTGCGCCTGTTTCAAGGTTCTCAACATACAGGCTTGGCGTTGGCTTAGCATCGCTTGCCCTTGTCACAAATGCTATGTACCTTCCTGACTCGCTTATAGAAAAACGCTCTATGGATTCTGTATACATTTGGGCCGATTTGCCGGTATCTATAGCGTACTTATATATAATATCCTCTCCCGTAGGGGAGGCTTTCGTGTAATATATGCATGTATAGGGTTCGGGCAGCACAAAATCAGCTACTGCGCCAATCGAAGAAATGCTGCTGCCATCATCAGGAATCCTGAAAAGCTGGGTAGACATTTTGCCCTGGGCTTCAAGAATGTTTGCCATTATGAAAATTGATTTGCTATGCTCTGAGTAAGCGACTCTTCTGACTTCAAATGCACTGGGCAAAACCTTAACGGTTTCATCCCGGCCGCCTCTGGACAAAATGATGCTATATGCCCCTGAATCGCAATAAGAGTACACTAGCGTGCCTTGCTCACTGAGCGCGAAATGTATCGACTCATTTATGCCCACTTGGCATATGTAGGTTTTTGTGTCGCCAATCAGGCGCGCTAGAATAGTTTTGTCCATTTGCAGGTTTTTTTCCGTAAAGTAGACGCTGTTTTCGTGCATGCGAATAGATTGGAACAAGGAGCTTTGCTGGTTTAAGGCATAAAGATCGCCATTATTGTATTCATACAGCTCAAAAGACGAGGTGCCTGGCAAAGCTATTATTGCCCTATCCTGCATCGAGTCATAGCACATTGCAGTGCCTAGAAACATGTCTTCAAGCGGGCTCTCAATAAGGTTTCCGTTCGCTGCTTTTTTGCCGGAGCCGGCTATGCCTTTATAGGCTTCGCTTTTGATAAACATAGGCGCACACGATGGCAACAGCGCCAACAAAGCAGCTATTGCTGCCAAGATGCGCTTTCTTTCAGCTTGCAGCATCTTCGGAGCCCTCCTTCTTTATCGCTAATGGAAGCTTAAGGGTGACAAGAGTGCCCTGGTCCGGCAAGCTCTCTATTGACACAGAGCCATTGTGCCTGCGAACGATATTTCTGACAATCGAAAGGCCCAGCCCGACGCCTCCTCTAAGCCTGCTGCGGTCTTCTTCAACTCTATAAAACGTGTCGAACACCTTCTCCTGCATGTTGCTTGGTATTCCAACGCCATAATCGCGCACTGCGACTTCTAAAAATTCTGCATCAAATGAGGCTATTACCCTGACAGCATTGCCGGGATCTGAATACTTTACAGCGTTGTCAATGATATTAAGAAACACTTGCTTGAGCCTGTCCCGATCGCCTTTTATGTTTGGAAGGCTTATTCTGTTGTAATGAACCAAAATTCCGGTTTCCTCTGAAGCCATGTTCATTTGCGCTACTGCTTCTGCGATTAGCTCATCAGGCGCTATATTGGAAAATATCAAATCGAACTCCATGCTGCTATAGCTGTCCAGGTTAAGCAGCTCATCGACAAGCCTTAGCAGCCTTGCAATTTCGCTGCTGGTAGTGGCAAGCGCTTTGCTTGTTACTTCAGGATCGCCTGTGCCCCTTCGCTCAAGAAGATCAATATAGCCTTTTATTGTAGTTAATGGAGTTCTAAGCTCGTGGGATATGCTGGAAATGAACTTTCGCTGTGCCTGCTCCATTTTTTTTATTGACGTTACATCCTTGATTACAGCTATTGAGCTGTTCGGGATGCCGGGCACCGGGCATGCTGTAGCAAGAAAGTTTCGCTCATCAAGCTCAAATTCTGTGTCGATAGGCTCGTTTCCGGCATGCGCTTTCTTTATTGCTTCATCTATATAGGAAACTACTGCAAAGTAGTCAGTATCGCTTGGAAAATATTGTGAAAACTTATCATTTGTAACCATCGGCTCTCCAAGCAGATTAATAGCAACAACAGCATCCTGCAGTGCTGAAATTCCAGCCACGAAGCTGAATTTTATACTGCTTGCATGTGCCGAGCGCTCGTTAGCGTGCTCGATAAGGCCATTGACGCCAGCGATTATTCCCTGCAGCTCATCCTCTTTGCTGTAAACATCGCGCAAAGCGAATTTTGAGCCATCTTTGGGAAAGCTTGCTATATCATTTCCCAGCTCGCGAAAAGGCTTAAACAGCACCTTGTAGGCAGAGTTATAGACTAAAACCGAAATAATGGCAAAAAACACACCTATGATGGCGAAGACTGTAATAACCCGGCTTGTAGTTTTCATTTCCTGGCGCATAGGCCACAAAAGGGCTATCATGCCGTAATTTTCCGCCTGGGCATCTGCCAGTGGCGCAAACACCGCTATATGGTTTATTCCGTTGTGCTTTAGAGCATATACGCCTTCATACTTGCCTGCTACAGCAGATTTTGCTTTTGGCGAGAGCAGCGCTTCAGGGAAGTCAGTTTCGCTGGAGGCCAGAAATCCGGCCTCGGTATCATATATAAAGCAAGTTATGTTGTACTTGCTGAAAACCGTCTCTGCCAAGCTTGTCGCATGTGATGAGAGCTCTGCTGCAATTGCGCCTTCGTTTGCCATTATTGTTTGGTAAATTACATTGTTAATAGCATATGCATGCGACTTCAGGGATTTTTCGTGCATGTCATATGACAGGCCATATATGCCATTTACGACGAAAAAGCATACTGCAATAATAATAGCGGCAAGAACGATTGTATTCGCCGCTATTACTTTCGCTTTAAAGCTCACTTTGTTCATAATCTTTCATCTTATAGCCAATGCCAAACACTGTTTCGATAAAGCGCTCCTCTGTGAACTCTGCCAGTTTTTTTCTTAAGCGCTGTATATGCATGTCTATTGCCCGTGTGTCAAGCTGAAAGTCAAGGCCCAGCGTTTTGGCTATCTGCTCTCTTGAAAAGGCTTTGTTTTTTGAAAGTGCGAAAAGTTTAAGAATATCATACTCGGTAGCAGTCAGGTGCAGCTGGCTGCTGTTAATGTAAGCTGACTGGCTTTCAGGCACTAATGTCAAGCTTCCATTTTTTAGCACCAATTGCTCCTTTTGCTTTTCAATGGATGAATATCTGCGCAGCAGCGCTTCTATTCTCGCTAAAAGCTCGCCTGTATCGAAAGGTTTGGTCATGTAGTCGTCTGCGCCAGTTTTCAGCCCCAGTATTTTATCGTCTACTTCAGTTTTTGCAGTAAGCATTATTACTGGAACGTTTCGAATTTCGCGCATTTTTTCGCACACTTCATAACCGCTCATTCCAGGCAGCATCAAATCCAGTATTATCAAATCGGGCTCAAATGACTCGAACTTGTCCAGTGCAGCTATTCCATCATATGCTGTGTCGCACAAATAGCCTTCCAGCTTTAATTCGAGCTTTAAGAGCTCGCAGATATTGACTTCATCGTCTACAACTAATATTTTTTCGTTCATATTTTTGAATTGCCTAATTTGCCCAAAGCCCACAGAGCTGCCTTGCCAGGCCGGGCATTTTTTCTATGGGTTCTATTGTTCGCAGCAACTTTACTTTGCTCATTTTTTGCGATTGCAGTGCCTTTTGCTTGAAAACATTATAACATACAATAATTAAGATGCAAAAATCAGGCATCACGCACAACCAAAGAAAAACCGACAAAAATGCCGGTTTTTCAAATTGTTTTTGATATTTACAGTGGAATTACACTGACGGCTCTAACCTTGTTAGTGTTCCTTGGATCCTGTTCTATATCAAATGACACCCTCTGGCCTTCCGACAGCGTTTTGTAGCCTTCTGTCATTATGGATGAGAAGTGTACAAATACATCGTCGCTCCCGTCGTCGTTTTGGATAAACCCGTAGCCTTTATCCGCGTTGAACCATTTTACCGTACCCTGCATGAAGAGCCTCCTTACAAATATTACCCTTATCACAAACAAAACCCGCATAGTTGCAGCCTTTATCGTTCAGGTGACCACAATTAAGCGAGCTTAAATGCCTGTAACTGATACGTGCACAGTTTAGCACGTAGATAATTCAAAGTCAATCACCAATTGTAAGAAATTTAAATTCTTCAACTCAATTTTTCTTTTTTTTTGCTCGCTTGTAAACTGTGTCCAACTTTTTTTGCGTATTTGACAAAAAAAGCTGTGGTATGCATAACATTTCGGCATAATTCGCCAAACGCCCATAATTTAGCGATATAGGCTTTGCACATAAATGCTGCAATCTCCTAAGCTAATAATATGCATGCCGCCTGCAATAATGCGCTTTTTTTAACGCAAACCACAAGAAATTTTCATATTGAAACGCCAAAGCCGCTGCTCAATGGCATTCTTGCCAAGGGACAGGCCACTGCTGCTAAACGCTTTCGCCGGCCAGCCGCCAGAGCAGTTTGGCAAGTATTTTGTGCTAGCCTTCATAGGCTTCGCCCATAACCCTCTTAAAATAATCTTCATTGAACGCTACGCTTGGATCGCCTGGTTTTGCTATTGCTGATTTTTTATGGTGCTCATATGCTTTTTGGGTATTGCCAATAGAGTTGTAGCATAGGCACAGCTCTATATTTGGAATATAGTCCCAATAGTCATTTAGAACAAACCCCAGCGATTTTTTGACGAGAGTCAGAGCCAGTTCGAACCAGTATATCGCCTGGGCATATTTTTCCTTTTCTTTGAAGTAATACCCCAGCTGGCAGCATATTTCAGCCCGTGGAGTGTCAAATTCAAAGCTGCGGGTTAGCACTTGCAGCGTCTTTTCCTTTTTGCCTAGCTCATTAAAGCACCGGCTTAGCGTAAAACAGGCTGCAATGTTGTCCTCAAACCAGCCTTTGCCCCCATCTAGAAATATATTGAAATATTCAATCGATTCTTCGTAGCGCTTATGATCAAAGAGCTCCCTTGCGTAGTAGTATTGGCTTCTTGGCGAAAGCTCCTTGCCTTGGGCCAACTGCTTTTCATATATAGCAATATTGCGGTCTTTTCTGTCTGCAGGGCGCGCCGGGCGCCTATGCGATATTGCGATTTCCGAATGCAAAATATTGCCGCTCATATATATGTACTCATGGATGGGATCGTTCCATGTGTAGCCTTTGCTGCGCTTTAGCCAGCGTTCCCTGGTGCTTGTTAGCACAGGCTTGCCTTGGCTGTCATAGCTAGTATGGTATCTCATTGTCACCAGCTCTATTTCAGGGCCCAAGCTCTCTTTTAAGGCTAGCATCTTTGAAAGCTCTTCAGGCTCTACAACATCATCTGCATCAAGCCACATTTGGTAGTCCATTGTAGCCAGGCTGAACGAGTAGTTTCTGGCTGCAGAAAAATCATCAATCCATTCGAAATCATATACCTTGTCAGTAAATTCCCTTGCTATTCTCTTTGTCGAGTCTGTTGAGCCTGTATCAACAATTATAATTTCATCAACTCCGCCCTTAATAGAGCTAAGGCAGCGGGCCAATACTTTTTCTTCATCCTTAACAATCATACATAGGCTAATTGTTGCCCCCATACCAATTCCTCCTCGCTTGCACAGTAAAATGCCTGCTATGATCTGATATGCAGGGCAAGCCCAAAATATTTTAGTTTCCAAAATTATTTGCTCTTCAAGCATGCAACATGGCTTATACTTATACCGAGGCCACTAGAATGTTTGAATATAAAATTGCAGTCACAGCCTTAGCTGATACTGCCTCAGAAGCAACAAGCATTGACTTTCGGGCAAATTCTTTTGCAAGCAGGCTCGTTGAAGGCATTGAAGCGCACCAGCTCATCCAAAGCCACTATACAGGCAGCGCCTTGCGTGAGCACCATTTGAGCGGATCGTTTGAGGGCAGCGGGATACGCCTGGTTGTATCCGGCAGGGCCGATGGCGTGCTAAATTACAAAAGCGATCCGATTATTGAAGAAATAAAGTCTACATACATGAAGTGCGATGAGATTCATGCGCCTCTTGCCGAACATTTGGCGCAAGCTAAGGTTTATGCATACCTGTACTGCGAAAAAAACAGCCTTAGCTCTATAAAGGTGCAAATACACTACTACAGCATTAGCGAAGCTGCCAGCTCGATTTTTAGCTATCAGCTCTCAAAAGCTGAATTATATGAACATTTTTGCGCGCTTTGCTCAAAATTCGCTGTGCTTGTTTCAGCAAAGCTTGATCAAATGCTTGAAAGGGACGAGTCTGTGGAAAGCATGCGCTTTCCTTTCGAATACCGATTGAAGCAAGCTGAAATAATTCAAGCTATTGCCCAGGCTCAGGCTGAGGGAAAAAATCTTTTTTTGTGCGCGCCTACCGGCACAGGAAAAACTATAAATGCCTTTACAGCATCGCTCCCCCATTTGAAAGGCGACATATCAGCAAAGGCCGTTTACCTGACTTCAAAGACTACGCAAATGCTGCCAGCGCTTAGCACACTTCGGCTGCTAGCAGAAAACGGCCTAAGCTGCCTTGCAGTAACCCTGAGCGCAAAAGAGAAGTGCTGCTTAAGCGAAGGGGCACAGTGCAGCCCTGATGAATGCATATATGCTGATGGCCATTATGAGAGGGTTGGCAATGTTTTAATAGAATCAATAAAGAATCCCCGGATCCTGGATCCGAATGAAATAAGGGATATTGCCATAGAGCACAGGCTATGCCCTTTTGAGCTGTCACTGAGCATCGCAAAATGGTCAGATATCATTATCTGTGACTATAACTATTTTTTCGATCCTTTTGCCAGGCTGAGCTTTCTGACTGAGCGCAAAACCAAAAATATGCTGCTGATTGATGAAGCGCATAATCTACTGGCCAGATCAAGGGAAATGTATTCTGCTTCAATAGACAAAAAGGCCATCATTGAAGCTAAGAAGGCTGTTAAGCAACGGCTTAAGTCAAAGAAAGCGCTAAACAGCGTCCATGTAAGGTTTAGGCAAGCAATAGGATCTGAAGGCGAAGCCAGGGAAGCATATGTTGGCAAGCTGGCCGATTCGCTTAAAACTTTCACAGAGGAACTCTCAATAGAGGGGTTTGATGCTGGCATGCAGGGGTTTGAATGCGTTCAAGAGATGTTCTTTGCCGCAAAGAGGTTTACGAGGATATATGAAATGAAAGGCATATCGCACACTGTGATTGCCGAAGAAAACAGCTCTTTAAAGCTATTTTGCGCTGATGCCAAAGAGTATCTGGCAGCTTCACTGAAACTGGTAGGATCTGCGATGTTTTTTTCGGCTACTTTGGCTCCATTGCCATTTTACTGCGAAATGCTTGGCGGCAGCAAAGATGACTATTTGCTAAAAGCGCCGCCTGTATTCGACAATAAAAACTTTGCAGTAGTATGCGATACAAGCATTTCAACTATATATAGAAAAAGAAGCAGATATTATACGCATATTGCAGACAGAATTCATACTGCTTTTGAGATGCTGCCAGGCAACCTCATAGCATTTTTTCCGTCATATGATTTTATGGCAGCAGTGCACAATGAATACAGTGCCAAATTCCCGTCTTCTGAAGTCGTGCTGCAGCCCCGAAGCATGCCGGAAAGCGAAAGGCTCGATTTTATTTCCTGTTTTGAAGCTGGCGCCCATGTCGCAGCGTTTGCTTTGAGCGGAGGCATTTTTTCTGAAGGCCTTGACCTCAGTGGCGAAAAGCTCTCATGCGTGGTTGTCTGCGGAGTTGCCATACCAATGGTTTCAGACGAGCAGGAGTCAATGAAAGCTTTCTTTAACAGCCAGGGAAAAGACGGGTTTGCCTATGCATATTTGTATAGCGGGATGAATAAAGCGCTTCAGGCAATAGGAAGAGTCATTCGAACGGAATTTGACAAAGGGGTTGCCATATTGCTTGACGAGCGATTTTCATACGGAGAATACAAAAGCCTGCTGCTCTCTTCCTACAGCCAGACCGGCTATGTCAATAATGAAGCATCGTATATAAAAGCGCTTCATTATGCCAAGCAGTTATTTTAACAAGATCGGCAAGAATTCCCCCCCGCTTCAAGCGCTATGAGCGTTAAGCGGAGGGATGAATTGTAGGCAGCTAGCCTCTTGCTGCCAGCGATCGGGCTTTAATGTTACTGCGCCTGGGTTCGCCTTACGGTTCACTGCCTTGCGCTTAACAGGCGCATGCGCTTTCGGACCGCCTGCTGTATAAAAAATGCCAGGTTAAAAATCTAAGCCGGCAAGAATTTCAGCTGAGCTTGCGACAATTTCCACGCATCGAGTCTTATACAAGTTTTTTGCTATCGCCTGCTCGTTTCCATCAGGCGTAGAAATATCACAGCCCAATAAATCACGGCAAATTATGCTGCCGTATTTTTCTTTGAAAATTCTTATATACTCTTCGATGCTCTTATTTCCTATTGATCTGTTGTCTCCATATTTCAGGCCAACGACTAATAAAGCGCCTGAGACCGCCCCGCACACATCAGCGCACCTGCAGCCGCTATTGAGCCCAAATGAAATCCTATTGGCAAGGCTTGCATCTAGCTCGTATTTCTCACAGAATGCACCCAATACAGCTTGTGAGCAATACAATCCGCCTAAAAAGAGCTCTGTTGCTTTTTTTGCTTGTTCATTCATTCTAATTCCCACTTCAATTTTAATAATAATACTCGCTTTTGTTCTCACAGTTGCCGATTTGGAATATTAGCGGCAGCTTGGATTGCCATTGCCTTTGGCAGTTTGCCTTTACAGTTTAGGGCTCGCATAATTAAACGCTTTTTTTTAGCAGCCAAACGGCGCTTCAGGAAGCTGCGGGCGCTATGGGCTGCGATTGCATTCTTATTCGTTTGCTTCATCGCTTTTTGTTGTAACATTTTGCAGTCTGTGATAGTATATTAGTCAAATGCGGGTGTAGCTCAATGGCAGAGCATCGGCTTCCCAAGCCGGTTACGAGGGTTCGATTCCCTTCACCCGCTCCATTTTTTTGGCTTAAAAACGTTGTTTTTTTGATGAAAAGTGTCTTTTATCCGCAACTGGAGTATTTCTACCTAATAGTGAAACGGTTTGAAGTGCTTCATTACTGATAGAATTATTGCTTTGCTACTCATGTGTATCTGACTTTCCAGGAAATCTGTCATATAATCATGCAACTATATAATATTCAATAACACAATAGTTTTCAATGTTAAGAGAAAGAGGGAACGCTGAGTTTTATCTCTTTCTCTATAACTTAAAAAATGACCTTGTCGTGAGCTTTTGTCAGTGTTCATCATGTTCCTCATTGCCGCTTTTCAGCGATGACTCTATATAGCTTTGCATCAACATAGCTGATTTTCTGCGAGCTTCGTCGGTATAGTGGCCATATGTATTCAAAGTGATTGATATAGTTGAATGCCCTAGGTTAGAAGACACTGATTTTATGTCGTCACCAGCGAAGATTGAGGCTGTTGCAAACGAATGCCTTAAAGAATGAAAGTGCAGCCCAGGCTGCCCGATTTCCGCAGCTGTTTTCTTGACTTGCTTGTATAATGCTGGCTGTGTCTTGTGTGATCCCGTTGCATCAGTGAATACAAGGTTGTCTTTATTGTGCCATGCGCTGTCTGCCTTAGTAGCCATCTGCTCTATTTTTTGCATTTGCTTTTCGAGCACGCCGAGAACAAATGGCGAAGCTGCAACAATCCGTTTCTTGCTGTTTTTAGTCGGCCCAAACTCATAGCGGACAGATGTTCCCGGCTCTTTTATCCTAAGCAATTGGCGATACACCGTTATCTCACCCTTCTCAAAATCAATACAGTCCCAGCTTAGAGCTATTAGCTCTGAAATCCTTAGCCCACTGAATAAGGCTGTAATCAACTCGTTTTCATGCTCATTCCCTTCTATTGCTTTCAAAACGAGTGCTATCCCTGAAGAGTCTAGAAGCTCAATCTCTTTAGCTTCCAATTTTGGCAAGATGCAGCCGTCGCTGGGATTGTTTTTGAGGCATCCGATAGCAACAGCTTGTTTTAGGGCTTTATGCAGAACCCCATGTATGTTCTTCAGTGTTTTTGAGCTGACATCGATGCTGTTGTATAGCTTTTGGATCCGGATATTGGAAAGTTTGCCGAGCATCAGTTTGCCCAAGCCAGGCTCCAGGTAGTTCCTTATTATTGACCTATAGCTAACTAAAGTAAGAGGCTTCAAGTGAACACAATATTCGTCAACCCATAAATTAAGCCATTCACCGACTGAGGTTTTGCTTGGATCTATTTCGGTATTCATCTCGATGTTGCCGTCAACCTCAGCAAGCTTTTCTGCCAGCTTCTTTGCTACCTCAGCCTGTGACTTGCCATATACTGATTTTCTTATCAGTTTCCCATTGCTATAGTTAAAGCCTGCAGTATATTGGCCTTCCCACCGCCCGTCAGCTCTTTTGCGAATTGAGCCCATCCCGTTAGGCGCTTTTCTTTTTCTTGGCATGATTCTCTGCTCTCGATGTCGAATTCCGTTTGCTGTTGAGTCCATTGCTGCTTTAGAGCTCTGTTATCCTGATATGCCATTTGCTTGCTCTAGCCAAACTGGTTTACTTCCTCTTGCCTATCAGCTGAAGTTAGAGTTGCATCTATGTTGAATGGATAGTAGTCGCCTCCCATGGTGTGCTTTATCGCTTTTTCGCCAACTCCAATATGGTAAACCGACTTCACTTCCTGCTCAAACTCGGCTCTTGATGGAGCAGACAATTCGCCCATTTCAACTTTTGACCATTTCTGGAAGTGCTTATACACCCTTGATGCTGTCCAGTAACCGCTTTTGACCTCAATTTGACCGCAACTGGAATATTCATTAAGAAATGAAATGTTAAACTGGCATTTCATGCAAAATAAAACACAGCGCCAAACGAAAAGATGGCTCAATAAACTCAAGCCATTCCTTTTCGCTTGAACTGCCCTTATGAACCTGCCAAGCAGACGGCTATATTTCTATGCCATACATGCTAAACAGCTACATGCCCGTTTCCCTTACAACCCTAACAACCTCCAGGGTATTTGGTATAGGCGTATAGGCTCCGTCTGCTGTAAGCCATCCACAGTCCTTGCTGTCTTTGTAGACGATCATTTCCTCGTCACTAGGCAAACCATATTGCTTAGCTGGAATGCAGAAGTACGCGTCCTCAACTAGAAGCTCGCCTTTTGAATTATAAATATCGATTTTTGGGTTGCTGCCAAACCCGTTTTGCGCTATAACGAATGGCCCAAACTTATCCAAATTTTCATACTTGCCAAAAGCAATCACTTCGTTGCCTTCGTTATCGAAATACGCTACTTGGGAGTCTTTGAACCTGATATTGTTTGTTGAGCTATCAAATCTGCCTGCATAGGCTTCTTCAGTATCAATTATCTCTTCAGCTAAAACCTCGCCTGCTCCAGACACACGTATGCGAAGTATATCACTGTTAGCAGTAGCGCCACTGTAGCCAATTACGGTGTAAGCCTCACCATCCCATTCCAGGAATAGGATGTGGTGGATTGCAGTTGCTTCTGGCGTTGAATAAATAGTGCCATCACTTTCTATTCGGACAAGCGCTATTCGATCTCCGAAATTTCTACCGCTCGCTCCACTGCTTATTTCTTCCATGAGCATGAAATCGCCTTTGTCATAGTGGTTGTAGCAATGCAGCGAATAAAGATGCTGGCCCGATTTGCTATAAACAGACTTAAGGTTGTCTGGCCCGGTTACTACATCAAAATTATCGTAGGGCAAGAAGAATTCAATCTCTTGAACTGCTTGATAAACAGCGCCAGTATCATGGTTAAGTATATATTCGCTTTTGCCGTCGGGTACTTTATCTCCCATTAAATAGATTCCGCTAGTGGTAAAGTGCACTATTGCATTTTCAAAAGATCGCAAAGCATCGCCATCATAGCTTAGCAGGGTTACATTATCACCAGTATGGGCAGCAATGAAACGATCGTAGAACATTATATTGTCATATTCAAAATCAGTTGCCGGCTCACCTGTCTCTATTGATAACACGCCGTATTTTCGCGCGCCGTCTATTTCAGTATAAGCTTTTATGTAGCCTCCTTGTGACATGACATAGATTCCATCTTCGCCATCATCAGCAAGCTTGTAAACAAATTCATTAGAAGCAATCGTTCCATCCAGATGCAGAATAGCGATGTTAAACTCATCATCATAGAGCAAAAAGCAGCTAGTCGAAAAATCATCGCTTTCAAAGGCCCAATTCATAACAGCATGGTGATATTTCGCTTGGGCAGGCAAGCTGACAGGCTCACTGTTATTTACATATATGAAATGCGGCAAATTGTCCTCAGCATGAATGTATCTAAAGCTTCTCATTACAGACGACGGGACTATTGGCGCAATAGTATGCTCTGGCCTATACTCAGCAAGAGCATCTGGAAGCTCTAGCACTTCAACAATTTCAGGTACAGGCAGAGCAAGTGAATCACGCCTGTCTATTACAGTAGAGCCTGTGTCGGCTTTGTTTGGCTGCTCTGCATTATTATTGCTGCACGAAGCGATTAGCGCAAGCATTGCGCACAAAACGCTAACTGCAAGGCATTCAATTGCCGATATCTTAGTGGGCTTGCCACTTTTTTTTGTAGTAATATGGTTAATTTGCATAATACCCTCCAATGGCTTAATAATTTTCAAAGCATTGCTTGAACATGCTTTTAGCCTTAGCCACCTTTCACAGAAATACTGGGCCTTACTTTTCTTTTCTTATTATGGCATGAAAAACAGCTTCACTGTTCCTTAATTTTACTATGCGCATAAAAGTTTTTTCGCTAAGCAGCATATTCGCTGTCGGCATGCACTTCACCTGGCTTTAGTACTATGCCTGATGATAAAAAGCAAAAAGCCGCACAGATGCGGCTTTTTTGGCATGCTATTTATTAAGCTCCTAATTAGCAGCGGTTACAGATGTTATGTGCGGGTTTACTCCCTCATACCAATACAGGTATCCTTCCATGTCAACGGTGTCGCCAATATTAAGCGCCTTGACAGCAGCGTAAACATCAGTGTCTTTATCTGTCAGATATGCTCTGACGGTGAATGTATAGGTTTCGCCGTTATACGATACATTAAAGTACAAATCATCGCTGTCTACGCCTGATCCATCCCATTTGTAAAGGAACGCAACATCATCGCCATTATCATCCTGGCCAGCAGCTTCAATCGTCAGGCCTTTAAACGATACAAACTCATTTTGGTGGTTGATTAATGTTTCAGTCCCTAAAAGCTCTGTAACATCTTTAGCTGTCGCTATGAAGTTTCCTTCAAGGATTTCATAAGTTGCCTCAATTATTTCAACTTCGCCCATCCACTCAGTTTTTATACCCTTTATCCTGACTTTGGTTCCAGGAACAAGCTGTGCAAACTCTTCTTCAGTGCATGGCATATTGTAAAGTAAATAGGCGCCATCTTCATCCTGGGTGTAGAAAATAGCCTGGTTGTCCCACCATGCCTGTTTTGCTTGTATGTAGGTTTCGACTACGACTTCAGAATCCAGCTCTGCTGCTATGTATTCTGCATGAGTCATGACTTGTGCCGGCTGATTGTCGTCATCTTCAACTTTTTCTTCTTCTTTTGTGCCAGTGTTGCAGCCGGCAAAGGCAACCAACAGTGTAAGTGCCATAAGTAATGCTAATAACTTTTTCATGTTTCTCCTCTTTAACTTTATTTAAGTTTGTATATATTATATATCCTTTTTGTTATGAAAAATCAATATCTAACAAAACACTTCATACAAAATGCTTGTCTTAGCATCGAAAAACAGTATAAAATGGCTAAAAATCAGAATTTCGTATGTGCATAAAATTTCTGTCTAAGCAAGCGATCGTGCCATCTGAAAACCTTGGCGGATTGCTAAAGCCAACGCGCATTGCGCGCCAAAAACGCTTTATTAATGCAACAGTGCTTACTGTATTCGTTTTGGTTGGCAAAACAAAAGCGCAATGCTCCTATTTATGAGCACATACCTGGAAAAGCGGCTAATCGCGATGGGCAGAAACACTGCTCCGCATAGCGATAGACTTTCGGTAAACTTAAGCAGAAATCATATAAAAACATATTTGGCAATTCCAGCTATATTCAATATTTTATTATTTAGGTGAAGTTTTTTATTGCCTATCTTTCTCGTTGCCTCTGAATGCTTGAATACTGTGCACACTATATCCCGGTACATTTTTCCTCGAAGGCGACAAGCACTTGGTAACTATGCAGAATTGCAGGTTTTCAACATATAGCTAATGTGAATATATCCAATTCATTAGATGAGACAGGTGGTGAGGCTGCGTTGTTCTCACCTCCTACAGAAAAGTTACTAAGATTATTTTTAACCAATTAATAAAAGCGACATACCTGTCGTATAATGAATCAAGCGACATGCTTGTCGCTTTTTTAAAATGAAAGAGGGAATGATGTATTGGCACTCATGTCAAAGGGCACTGTTCGAAAAAAATATATCTTGGAAAAAGCCGCTCTTGTTTTTATGCGCAAGGGTTTTACTTCTGTAACTATGAAAGATATTGTTGAGGAATGTGAAATGAGCCGCGGAGGGGTTTATAGATATTTTTCATCAACTAAAGAGATTTTTATGGAGATCATATCATCAGAAAATGAAAGCGATTACGCTTTTTTAGGCAAACACATGGAGAAAGGAACTAATGCAGTAAAAATACTTGAAATGTTTTTACAGTTGCAAAAAAAAGAATTATTGAATATTGAAAAAACAATAAGATTAGCTATGTATGAGTTTTTTATATTCCATAGAGATACTATGAGCTATGTTTTAGAACAAAACTATACTGCTGCTTTATCATTAGTCTCTCAAACGCTGCTTTACGGAATTGAAAGAAAAGAAATTACAGGGATACTCCCGAATGATGCAGAAAAATATGCGAATTGCATGATTGTTTTATTGGAAGGCTTGAGTATATTCGCAGTAAGCGGCCAGATTTCATCTGAGACAATAGACGAGCAGTTTGGCCTATTCATAAAAAATTTAGTTAATAAAAAGGAGCAGCACTTGTGAAAGTTTTAGTTTTAGGCCTTGGTGTTATCGGCACAACTTACGCTTATGCTTTACAAAAAGCGGGGCATCATGTCGAACATTTTATTAGAGAAAGCAAAAGAGATTCAATCAGCTCAAAGATTGAGGTTAAAATACTTGACGGGCGGGAAACCCCAAAGGGTGTTCATAAAACAGATTACTATTTAATAAATTTAGCTCAGCCAAACAGTAAATACGATTTTATTCTTCTGAGTCTATCGGCAGGGAAATTGGAAGCGGCGATTCAAACGCTTTATGAAAACAATATCGAAGGAACTCTTGTTTTGTTAAGCGGTATCTGGGAAACAAAAGATCAAATTGACAAGCAAATGAGCGGCTACTCTTATATACTTGGCTATCCCGTAGCAGGTGGTAGCATAGACGATAATTTAATCGATTGCGTTTTGTTCGACCACATTGTTCTTGAAAGCAACAATAACTCAAACATATCAAATTATTCAGATATTGCCGCGGCGTTTAGTTCTGCAAACATAAAAATAGAATCTCCTTACGATATGCTTGAATGGATATGGGTTCACATGGCCATAAATGCGGCGGTAATATCAACGGCAGTAAAATATGCCGACATTACTGATATGGCAGATGCTGGTAAAGCCGCTGACTCTTTTATGAACAGCGCTAAAATATTATCTGAAACAGTCATTGTGATTCGTGAAGCATTAGAAATTGTTGGAGCAAGAGGAGTTGATTTGAATAATTACAAAAAAGATATATCAATGTTTAAGATACCGCCAAAAATTGCGGGGGTGGCAATGAAAAGAATGTTTGCGAAAAATACCCTGCAACGGAGAATAATGCGACTTCATAACAACACATACGACCTCACATATATTGTTAGAAGCGTTTTTGATTCTGGCCAAAAGCTAAACATCAACGCTCCGAAGTTTTATTATAACTATCCGATATTTTTGCAGAATTTGCAAAAGCTACAATGAATAAAAAACCGTTCCCATTTGCCCCCAAAAGCAAAAGAGCCACCTTTATTCCGTATGGTGCGCATAGATGGGCCGCAAGACGCAAGACAGCGCAGGAAGCAGCCTGCCTAACCGAAAGGCAAAGCCGGAACGAAAACGCAGCATCACAGGAAATCGGCAAGCTGCCTAAGATATGCAATATACATATGGCGGGGCACCCTACCTACTTCACTAACCTATGTCTTTTCGGATTAGGCCATAGCCCGGCAAATGTTGCCTACTATTTTTTTGCCTTAGCGACTTTCCGGCCTTTAACGGCTAAAGCGTTTGCAATAATATAAACAGCCATTAAAATCCAGGCAATAGCCAGCACTGACAAGAAGATTCTCGCAGTATTAGGCAACGGGCCTAAATCCTTGCTGCTTGAGGCATTTAATGAATTGCTTCCAATCTGGTCTAGCCGGTAGAGAGCCCTTACATCGGAAAAAGATCTCTGTATATATGCGCCATCAACAGTTTCTTTTCTTCTAACAGACTTTACTACATTCTCGATTAGCTGCCCGGCAGAGTCTCGCACAGAAGCTGAGCCATTGAACACCGGCGTAACAAAAGTATTATCCAGATTGTCAAGCAGCAGCTTTGAAGCGCTTATCTTTATGCTGTAAAAATCATCATTGTTTTCACCGCTTCTTGATAAGTAGCTTTGGTAAGCATCAGAGTGAAGCGCCTTCGTTGTCACAGGCAAGTAGCCTTCAGTTCTGGAATAAGCAATCTGCACATCGTTAGTAAGAAGGTATTGGGTGAATATCCAAGAAGCAAGCACTTCCTGAGGATTTTCTTTGTTCATAATGCAAACAGATGGCCCTTGGGATATCATCTTCGGGTTAAGCGGATCGAATTGGGGAATAGCCATAAGCTCTGTTTCGAAATCCACCAGCTTGTCTTTGCTGATATCGAGCAGCGGCGCTTCCGGCCCCATCCATGTTGCGCCGGCAGTAGAATCTATAGCAAAGATGCACTGGCCTGCATTCAGGTAGTTGGCTGGATAGCCAGATATCTTAAACGTTGAAAAAGCGCCAAGCTTTGTATGATCAGCTATTGTAGCCAAAAGCCCGGCTGTTGTATCGTTAAATAGCTCAATATCTCCTGAAAGCGTAGAGTAGCCAGCATCCTTTTGCTTTAGCTGCGTGATCATCATATTGTCTGTGGATTTATATATAAATGGGATCATGACCTTTTGTCCGTTTAATAAGAAAAGGCCGTCATCGCCTTTTGCCATTGCAGCATCTGCGACTTCCCAAACAAAATCCCAAGTTAAGGCCTCTGGCAGAGTGTAGCCCAATGCTTCAACATATGTCTTGTTAATATAGCATGCCTCAGTAGAGCGCATGTATGGCAATGCATAATAATGGCCATTAAAAGAGCATTCATTAAAAAACTGTGCGACTAATTCATCCTTTGCAGGCGAGCCGAATTTTATATCGCTGCCGGCAAGCCCGTATCTGCCATTCTCAAGCAAGCTGTCTAACGGCACAACAATATTAGTTCCTGTCAGGTATGTTGCTATATGGTCCGGATAGGTAATGCAGACATTCGGCGTTGTATTGGTAGTGATATTCGTAATAACATCATTGTAAATTCTGCTATAGTCTGTATACAGCCGCAAGTTTACGGTAATATTCGGGTAGAGTGACTCAAAATCAGCAATCGCTTTTTTGTAAATATCAGTCTGAGCCTTATTCGTGTCGTTTTTTGCCCAAAAAGTAATTTCATAGCTTGAAGCATCATCGAATTCATCAGGCATTTCAAAAGCTCTCATGCCCTTAGAGCCATGGCAGCCAGTTACCGCCGTAACAAACAATGCCAGCAGCATAGCAGCGAAATAGGGCTTTAACACTTTGATCATCCTTTTGTCCCTCCATGCGCAACGCCCTCCATGATGCTTTTGCGGAAAATAAAATAAAGAATTATCAGTGGAACAGAGATTACTACCACAGCAGCCATCATAGCAGGAATATTTTCGCGCCCAAACCCGTTTTCGCGTATTTCCTGTATGCCATTTGAAACAACGAAGTAATTGGCATCGTCAGTTATCAGCCTCGGCCATACATATGAATTCCAGCACTCTATAGCCTTTAGGATTGCAATAGTGAATATTGTTGGCTTGCATATAGGAATCATTACTTTAAATAAATACGCAAGGTCGCTTGTGCCGTCGACCTTGGCTGCGTAGTACAGCTCGGCAGGGATCTGCTCAAAGTTTTCTTTTAAAAGGTAGATATAAAAGACCGATGCTATTGAAGGCAGCACCAATCCAAGGTATGTGTTTCGCATGCCAAGATTCGTTATTGTCACGAAGTTTGTAACTATAACGAGTTCGTTTGGTATCATCATCAGCGCTAAAAATAAAGTGAAAGCAAAGCTTTTGCCTTTAAAGTTCAGCTTGGCAAATGCATATGCAGAAAATACTGTTATTGCAAGCATCAATGACGTAGCAGATATGGTAAATATCAGAGTGTTCATAAAATACCTGCTAAGCGGCACAGCTGTAAATGCCAATTTATAGTTGTCTATTGTCGGCTTAAGCGTATATAGCATTGGCTTGAACTCAGAGTTGTAAGAGCTGTAGCTCTTTATTGAAGTAAGCAGCATCCAGTAAAAGGGAAACAGTATCATAACAGCCCAAAAAGACAGCAAAGCATATATGATAGCATTCGCAGCCTTTTTTTTCGCATTTGCAGTTTTATTAAGCTTCTCGAAACTAGATTGGTTTGCCATAAATATAGACCTCTTTAGTAGTAGACATGCTTTTTGCTTATAAGCAAGTTAAGGCATGTTATTGTTAGAACGATAACAAATAGGATTATAGCGCCGGCAGATGCATATGAAGGGTAGCCCCCGCTGTTGCCATAAAGCATGTCGCATATATATCCCACTATCGTGTTCATTTCCGCTGCATTCAGATCGGTGCCAAATAAGGCAACAGCATCGCCATATGCCTTAAAAGCGCCTATAAATCCAGTTATGACCAGATAGAAAACAATAGGCGAAATCATTGGCAATGTGATCTTGGTGAATGTGCGCAGCTTGGATGCAGAATCGATTTTCGCAGCATCGTAATATTGCTGGTTCACAGAAGCGAGTGCGCTTGTTAGCGTAAGCACCTTAAACGGCATAACAACCCAAACCGTATAAAAACACAAAACGAACATTTTTGCCCAATATGGGCCATTAATAAAATCAACAGAGCTTCCGCCAAAATAATTAATAATGAGATTGGCAAAACCGTCTGTGTAAGCCGTTTTGTTGAATAAGATCATAAATACCAGCCCTACTGCAAGGGTGTTGGTAACATAGGGCAAAAAAAATATCGTTTGGTACATCACTTTAAGCTTCGTGATTGAATTAAGGCCAAGTGATATAAGCAGAGCTATGCTCGTAGAAACAGGCACAGTAATAGCAACTAATATGAAAGTATTCTTCAGGGCCTGCAAGAAGTAGGGATCATGCAATACGTAAGAATAATTATATAGCCCTACGCCAAAAAAAGACTGGGAAGCCGAATTGTAGCCTTCTTCAATGGAGTATATTGAGACATCAATTAGAGGATATACCATAAAGAGGCCTAAAAAGGCGATTGCTGGCAGCAGGTATAGCCATCCTTTGTTATTGTTTTTTTCCATTTGCACCTTCTATGCGCTGGTTATGCGTTCTTCTGTTTCTTTGCTAAACAAAAAAACTTTTTCCGGCTTTAGCGAAAAGCATACTTGTTCAGACTCAAAGCTTATATCGCTCTCTGAACAGATTGATCGAACGATGGAGCTGGCTGATGCGCTGTGCTTTGAGACAATGCTTATGTCGCGCCCCATTGCTTCAACACGGCTAAGCTCGCACTTCAACGGGCCTTGCCTGTTAAGGATGAACCCTTCCGGCCTAATTCCAATGTATACCTGCTGGTTTTCAGCGTTGATGCCGCTAATCACAGCCTCGTTGCCGATGTATGCAGATCCGTTTGCCACATGGCCCTCGAAAACATTGATTGGCGGCGTTCCAAGAAAGCTTGCTACAAACAGGTTTGCCGGGTTGTCATAGACCTGCTGGGGCTTGCCTATCTGCTCAATCTTGCCGTCTCTCATGACAATGATAGTGTCAGAGATGCTCATTGCCTCTTCCTGGTCATGCGTGACAAAAACTGTAGTAATCTGTGTCTGCCTTTGTATCCGCCTTAGCTCTTCCCGCGTCTGCAGCCTCAGCCTTGCGTCTAGGTTGGAAAAAGGCTCGTCTAGGAGCAGAATGCGCGGCATTTTTACTAAAGCGCGAGCAATTGCCACGCGCTGCTGCTGGCCGCCTGACAGCTCGCTTGGCTTGCGCTCCATCAATCCGGCAATCTGAACCAGCCCGGCTACCTCATTAGCCCGATTAAGCATATCCTGCTTTGGGATTTTATCGGGCCCTTTTAAATTTTGCAGCGGAAAGAGGATGTTTTCCTTAACAGTGAGATGCGGGTAAAGCGCATAATTTTGGAATACAACACCAACACCCCTTCGTTCGGGCGGCACAGCAGTTACATCGTCCTCATCGAAAAAAATGCTTCCGCTTGTTGGCGACTGCAAGCCGCAAATAAGATTAAGCGCTGTGCTCTTGCCGCATCCGGATGGCCCGAGCAGGCCCACAAGGTCCCCGCTTGCAATTTCGAAAGAAAAATCATTTACAGCAATGACATCGCTATCGGTTTTTTTATTTCTGCTTGGATAGATTTTTGTTAGATTCTGAAGCACTACTTTCATTGCATCTACCTATAAGACATCATTTATGGCATATAAGTTCGTAATTACGCTATTTCCTACACATAAAGTAAGAAATAATAGTGAAATTCAAACAATATCTATGTTTTAATTGAACTTACATTCCATATATATGCATTATACTGCATTAACTTTTCAAAATGCAACAAATACTCGCATGTCTGGCGGCATTTGAATGATTTTAGGCAGAGCCGCTAAGCCCCTTGCCTATAAGCAGGCGCAGGCGTGCGCGAAACCAGTGCAGCAGAGCTGCATGCGCTGATACTTGCCGGGATAAAGCGTTTGTTGTTTGTTTGGCAGGAAAAAAGAGCTCAGCAGCAGATGGCAGGGGTGGCCTAAGGCCACATAGGGCCCTTGCTGGCAACTTCAGACCATTCGCTTGGCAAGTTGAGCATGCTCTCGGATTGTATAAAGCTGCCCTTGCCATCAGCATATGTATGGGAGTATCTGCTGTCCAGCAGCACAGGCCCTCCATCGGGGCCTTCGTAGTACTCCCTGTCTGTAATTACATTGGTCCAGCCATCCATTACTCTGCTGTTAGCTTCAGATGCGCGATTGAATACTGATGAGGCGCTATCATAGCTTCGGGAGCTTTGCGCTACATATTCAGCGCCAATCTTTTGCATGTGCTGCTGCTGGCTTTGCAGCCTCTGCATTGTCCATTCCATCTGCTGGCTGAATATTCGGCTCGAAGAATGCTTCACTGCGTTTGCCCACTGCTCGTTGATGATCTTGTTTGCAAAGAATATATCTGCAGCGAACTCGTATTTTTCAAACTCTTTCTCCCTTGCAAAGCAGTAGTTGAACCCAAGAGGCGAAGTATCCCAATTGAGCGTCTGTTTGCTGACAGCCCCGACTAATGGCAGATGCTGGGTATTTGTTAAGAGTGATGAGCATATGCTGGCAAGCACCCTGGCCTTATAAGGCTCGCCTTCGAATGCAAAGCTAAGCGTAAGAATGGCGCAGTCAAGGCCAAGCTCATATTCCATTTGGGCATTCTGGGCAGCGAGCATCGGAGCACACTGCATGTGGTAGCTTTGCATTTCCTGCTCCCTGCCATGCAAATACTGCTTTAGCGTTTCTGCCAAGCTGCCTTCAGGGTATGCTACATCAACGATCTTTGCATCAAAGCCTGTGTATTCCTTGAAATAGTTGTAGGCATACATCTCTGCACTTTGGCAGTTTTTAACAATAGCAACAGTCGCTGAATCCCATTGCCCCTCAAACACCATATTGCCTGGATCAGATGACACATAGGACATTGGAGACACATACCCAACCCGAGCGCTGCTGTCAGGCGAAATTATATGAAAATCTATAGTAGCTGGATATGCTCCGCTTTGCATGATCCAGTAAGCGCCGCCACTGGATCGCCAACCTTTTGGCGCAACTGATCTTGCTGCTTCGCATCCCAATTTTTCATCATAGCATGCGCAGCGCTCAAGCTCTACGGCCTTGCTTTGGGGTGAAGGCTGTTCAGATGGCTTATCATCAGCATAGCCTTCGACGGCGTCCCCTTTTTTCTGCTCAGCAGGGCTAGCCTCAAGCATCACGTCGATTCTGCCAAGAATTTCTCTTTGGCTCCCGCTGTTTTGCAGCAGCTCCCGATACAAAAGCATTTCTGTTTCGCTTGGCGCATTGCCATTTTGGCTAAGCCCGATGAAGCGCGCAAAGCTCAGGCGATCATATAGCTCAAATTCTATTTGATCATCAGGGATGCTGTACAGATGCTGCAAAACGATTATTTTCAGAACCATAATAAAATCATAGCCAGGATATCCATTCCTTCCGGGAACAAACCCGAAAACAGAGTTAAGCAGTGGCCTAAAAGCCTCAAAGTCTATTGTTTTAGCTATGTTCTCAAGCGGATCGCCCAAGGCGCTCAGCTTGAGAAGCCTTATGTTTGTGTTTTCAAAGTAATCGCTGTCCATTTTCGCCTCCCAGCCATGCTATTTGGCTATGATAAATTCAACCACAAAAAGAAATGCCTGGCACTGCGCAAAAAGCATATAAAAAAGCGCCAAAACAGCTTGCTGCCAGTGATGGCAACAAGGCTGTTTTGGCTGTAGCCTTAGTAGGCAGACCAGCCGCCATCAACAGCAATAGTTGTGCCATTTATGAAAGCGGAATCGCTTGAAGCAAGAAATAGCGCCACCGATGCTATTTCAGAGGGGCTGCCTGTTCTTGGCATTGCGCCCATGCCGCTTGATATTTTTTTATACCCAAGCTCGCTTGGGCTGCTGCTTCCGGCGCCAATTTCGGTATCAACGCCGCCCGGGCATATAGCATTGCATCTTATGCCCTTGTCAGCATACATAAAACCCGTATTTTTTGTCAGCCCAACAAGGCCGTGTTTGGCAACCACATATGAAACGCCTCCACGCGCCCCAAATAGGCCGCCAAGCGAAGCAACATTTATTATATTGCCTGAACCCTGCTTTAGCATCTCGACAATTGCTCTGCGCGCAAATCTCATAGGCGCTGTTAAGTTTACCTCGATTATCCTGTCCCATAGCTCATCTTCGAGGTCGCCCAATGGCACGAAGCCGTCCATTATGCCTGCATTGTTAACCAGGATGTCAATGCTGTTGTACTCGCTAAGCGCAGCATGAACAGCCCCGTCGATGTCATCCGGCTTTGAAACATCGCCTACGAACGGGAGTATTAAATGCCCTTTTTCATAAGCTTCGCCTGCAAGCTCGTCAAGGCGCTCTTTTCTTCTTGCAAATGCTATGACATTTGCACCTTCCTCTGCAAACAGCATAGATATCTCTTTGCCCATTCCTGAGCTGGCGCCGGTAACAATTGCGGTTTTTCCTGTAAGTTTGCCCATAGTGCCCCCAATCTTTTGAGCGTTGCAAAAAGATAAGCCTTTTTATCCAATTGCATTTGCCTACTTTTTTTATTAACAATTATAGGGTTTGTTATACAGGCATTTAAAGCCTTGTGCTGAATGCGCGCCTTAAGCGCCTGCTATTATTCTTATTCTTCTATAAACGCTTTCTCAATAACGATTGGCTCAAGCGGCTTGTCTGCAATTCCTGTAGCTGCCTCAGCTATTCGGTCAACAACCTCTATTCCACTGACAACCCTGCCAAAAGCGGCATATGAGCCATCAAGGTGCGGCGCATTTTCATGCACAATAAAAAACTGTGAGCTTGCTGAGTTCGGATCTGAAGAGCGAGCCATTGATATAGCGCCACGCAAGTGCTGTATAGGGTTGTCCACGCCGTTGCTTGAAAACTCCCCTTTTATATTGCCTGCCGCCCCGCCGGTGCCATCGCCTTTCGGATCGCCGCCTTGCACCATGAACCCTTTTATTACCCTGTGAAAAGTCAAGCCATCGTAGAACCCTTCTGAGACCAGCTTTTCAAAGTTGGCTACTGTTATTGGCGCTGAAGCGCTGTCAGTCTCTATCTTTATTGACCCCAAGCCTTTTAATTGCAATATAACCATTTTAAGTGCTCCTTTATAACAATTATAATGTGCACATTTTTCGAATATAAATAGCGCACCTAACCACAATACATCAATAAGCTGAACAATAAAAGGCAAACACTGCCCGGTTTCATAATAATTAATGATTTTGGCGTATAGAGCTAATGGGCTTATATGCAAATGGCATGCATTTTCAAAGTTTTTCGTGCCATATTTTATGCAGCAAAAAGCGCTTCATAAATATCAGAAAAGCTCTAGACATTTCAAAAACTGCCATAAAATGCTTGCAGCACAATTGCTATACAAACCACTGGTTTCAAACAGCTTCATTTGCTAAACTACATAAGTAGGCACCAATATATATGCTGCCCATGCGGCTAAAGAGCAACAAAAGCAGTGCAAGCGATCTATGGCTATATAAAAAGCAAAAGGCAATGCCTTTGCAGTTTCGGATGAAAGAAAAAAGACAGGTATTTCGAATTAACAATAAACAAGAAAAAACAAGAAAGAGTTTGCATAGGCACAAGCCTATGCATAGTAGGGATGCAAAATGGGACTAATTAAAGCTGTAGCAGGAGCAATTGGCGGAACTCTTGCTGACGAATGGCGCGACTATTTCTACTGCACTTCGATGCCGGCAAACGTTTTGGCAACGAAAGGCCAAAAACGGGCCGGAAAGCGCTCTTCGAATAAAAGAGGAAGCGAAAACATTATTTCAAATGGCTCAATCGTAGCAGTCAATGAAGGCCAGTGCATGATGATTGTTGACCAAGGTGCCATAGTTGACTTATGCGCAGAGGCTGGCGAATTCTTATACGACACATCCTCTGAGCCCAGCATATTTTACGGAGGGCTGGGCAAGGGAATTTTGGGCACATTCCAGTCAATCGGCCAAAGGATCGGATTTGGCGGAGAGCCAGGCAAAGACCAAAGGATATATTTCTTTAACACAAAAGAAGTATACGGCAATAAATACGGGACCCAAAATCCAATACCATTTAGGGTTGTTGACAGAAACATAAACCTTGATGTTGATATATCGCTTCGTTTAAACGGCGAGTTTTCTTATCGGCTAATCGACCCTATGCTTTTTTACAAAAATGTGTGCGGCAATTTTGAGAATGAATTTACAACTTCGCAAATAGAGAGCACGCTTAGGGCAGAAATGCTTACGGCGCTGCAGCCTGCATTTGCCAAGCTGTCTGATCAGGGCATCCGCTATAGTTCGCTTCCCGGACAAACATTTGAGCTAACACAGGCCTTAAGCGAAATTCTTTCTCCAAAATGGAGCGATTCAAGAGGTTTGGCTATTTCATCTTTGAGCATAAATTCCATTACAGCGCCAAAAGAGGATGAAGATATGATCAAGCAGCTTCAAAAGAGCTCTGCGCTTAGAGATCCGGGCCTGGCCGGCGCTACACTCATTGAAGCCCAAGCTGATGCGATGAAGAAAGCAGCAGAGAACGAAGGCGGGGCTATGTCAGGGTTTGTTGGCCTAAACATGGCACAAAGCTCCGGCGGCGCAAACGCTTCCAACCTGTTTGAAATGGCTAATGCGCAAAAAGCCCAGGAAGCCACAAAAGCTGGAGAATGGATTTGCAGCTGCGGAGAGGCCAATACCGGCAACTTCTGCAAAGCCTGCGGAAAGCCAAAGCCAGCTGCGGCTGGAACTTGGGAATGCCCTCGCTGCAATACATCCAATACAGGCAAATTCTGCGCGGAATGCGGAGAGCCAAAACCTGAGATTGTTGCGCTTAAGTGCGAAAGCTGCGGTTGGGAGCTGCCTGAAGGGCAAGCGCCGCCAAAGTTCTGCCCTGAGTGCGGCAAACCATTCGCAACAAATAGCTAAAGGGGTGTTTAATGGCTGTTGTTGAATATAAATGCCCAAGCTGCGGCGCAGCGCTAAGATTTGATTCATCACGACAGAAGCTATTTTGTGATTCCTGCGGCAATGAGTTTGATGTTGAGGCAATGAACTCATATATGGAGGGCGATGAAAAAGATTCGTTTGACTGGCCTGAGGAAGACAATGAAAATGAGTGGCTTGAAAGCGAGCTAGAAGAGCTTGTGGCCTATAGCTGCCCTTCTTGCGGAGGAGAAATTGTCACACAGGCAACCACAGCAGCCTCGAGCTGCCCTTTTTGCGGCAATCCGGCTATATATACAAAAAATATATCCGGCATGCTTAAGCCTGACTGCATTATCCCCTTTAAGCTTAACAAAAAGCAGGCAACAGAGGCATTTGAAAAATTCTTCTCAAATAAACCCCTTTTGCCGCCAATGTTTAAGTCCCAAAACACCATTAGCGAGATCAAGGGCATTTATGTGCCCTTCTGGCTGTTTGGCTGCAGTGCAAAGGCTAATGCCACATTTAGGGGTACAACATCAAGATCCTGGTCTGATAAAAATTACCGCTACACTGAAACAAGGCATTATGCCTTGAAACGCTCGGGCAACATTTCCTTTGAAGATGTGCCGGTAGATGCTTCAAAGCAAGCAGATGATGCATACATGCAAGCCATTGAGCCATATAGGTATGTAGATATAAAGGAATTTAAGACATCATATCTATCTGGCTACTTTGCTGACAGATATGATGAGGATGTTGAAGAGTGCCAGCCGAAAGCAAATGAGCGGATAACGCGCTCAACAATTCAGCAATTGGCATCGACATGCTCTGGATACAGCGGCGTTACTGAAGAGTCATCATCTGTTCAGCTTCAACAGGCACAGACAAGGTATGCGCTTCTTCCGGTGTGGATGCTCAGCGTTAAATATAATGGCGAAGACTTCCATTATGCCATGAATGGGCAAACAGGCAAGTTTGTTGGAAAGCTTCCAATAGATAATGCAAGATACTTAATGTTTCTAATCGGGCTGAGTGCAGCATTCACAGCTATTGCAACGTTTGTTGCCTCATTGCTAATATGAAAAAGGCATGCTGTCTGCCATATTGGGGCTTGCTATGTATACAGCCTTTGAAGCAAGCCAACAAAAAGCCATACTGCAACTAAACAAAGGGAGAGGCAGCTGTATCACATCAAATTGAGCAATGGCTGCCTCCTGAGTGACTTTACCAAATGAAAAAAAACTTAGCTGCTGCATCCGCTATTGTGGCATTAGTTTTATTGCTAATGACAAGCGTATATGGCTCAAGCGGGCCTAACGCATCTATTCCGCATGTAGTCGACAGGGCAAACCTGCTCACCACAAGCGAAGCAGAATCGCTTAATAGTTTATTTCTTTCATACGCTGAAGAAACGCAGGTAGATATTTCAGTTGTGACTGTTATGTCAATAACCGGCACTGTTAGGGATTATGCAAACAATATGTACGATCAGTACGAGTATGGCATTAGCGAGAGGCGCAATGGCGTTATGCTGTTCATCAACATGGGTGAACGCGACTGGTATATTGTAACAAACGGCACTGGCAATGAAATAATCGATGATAGGGCGATCGATAGAATTTGGAACCAATGCATGCCGCACCTGCAAAATGGTGACGCCTACAGCTGCTTTAAGCTGTTTGCTGAGCTCTGCAGAAACGAAATACTGTACCCGGGCAATAACAGCCAGAGCAACGGGTATGAGCATTATGAGGCTCCAAAAACCATTCGAGACTATTTCTGGTATATTCTTATAGCAAGCGTGGGCATAGCGCTGATAATAACATCAGTAATGAGAGTTTCCATGAATACAGCGAGAGAAAACAGGTATGCCAGCGATTATATTGTTAAGAACAGCTTCAAGGTTACACATTCAAATGATATCTACCTTTACTCAACGACATCAAGGGTAAAGAGGGATTCTGACGACGACAGATCCTCACGCTCATCAAGCTCTAGCTCAAGCTCGAGCGACAGAGGTGGCCATGGGGGTAAGTTCTAGATGCTTTTCGATTAAGCTGCGAGGATTGTAGCGATCAAAATTTGCACTAGAATATGAAATGTGCAGAAATTTTCTATTTGTGCTATAATTTCATTAATGAGGGCTAAGAATGGATTACTATAAAACTCTTGGCGTTAAGCGAAGCGCTTCCCAAGATGAAATAAGAACTGCTTATAAAGGCCTTGCAAAAAAATTTCACCCTGACATATACAAGGGCGACAAAAACTATGCTGAAAAGATTATGCAGGATGTTAATGTTGCTTACGACACTCTGTCCGATCCGGGAAAGCGCGAAAGGTATGATCTGAGCATACCTGCTGTAGGCTATTTTACGAAAAATGAGCGTACATACCAAACGAGCGTTAGAAAAGTTGAAACGCCGCTAAAGCCTGCAAAAGACAAGAAAGCCCATATGCCGGTAGGCGAAGTCGAGACCTGGAACACAGCGCCGGGAAGAATAGCTCTGGCGTTTTCTGCAATTATTTGGCTGCTTTATGCCATTACTTCGTCTGAGACAATGAAGCTAATGCTTGTCTTTGCTTATTCTGCTCTTATGGCGCTGTCTGTCGTTATATTTGTAGGCATACGCTTCGATGTGAGAATTGACGTTTTTTTTATCAGCATTATTTATGCCCTGTTATTTTCGCTTGTATATAATGTAGTTTCAGTATCAATACTATACGAGCCTTTCACTATACACGAAAACCTTGTTATTGTGCCTTTGCTTGCGTGCACAATATCGCTCATGCCAGCTACACTGACACTTTCAATTGTACGATTCATGCGAAACCGGATGAAACTAAAAACATCAAAGCCCAAAAAACAGTAAAACGGTGTTTTTCACCGCTTTACCATCGCTTTGTATTGTTTATAATTTACGGTTTCACCCGTGAGCATATTCTAGCATAATAATTTATGCCTGTCAATAAGAAACACAGTATCTTCCTTTCGGCTCAAGATTTGGCAGGCAATTCTGGGAGACTAATAATGGACAACAATAACGGCTACAAAATCGAGACCATAGCCCTGCATGCTGGCCAGGAAGCGCCGGACACAGCGACAGGCGCAAGAGCAGTTCCGATATATATGAGCACATCCTATGTATTTGACAGCTTTGATACCGCAGTGAAAAGATTTGCCCTTGAAGAAGACGGCTATATATATACAAGGCTTGGAAACCCTACCACTGACGTCTTTGAAAAAAGGGTTGCAGCGCTTGAGGGTGGCGTTGCCGCTCTCGCCTTTGCATCAGGTGCTGCCGCTGTTACCGGAGCAATACTTAATATCGCTGGCGCCGGCGATCATATCGTTTCTGATGTTGCTATATATGGAGGCAGCTACAACCTGTTTGCCCATACTTTTGAAGATATTGGGATCTCATGCACTTTTGTTGATGGAAGCGATCCGGCTAACTTTGAATCAGCAATTCAGGATAATACGAAGGCTGTATTTATTGAATCTATGGGCAACCCCAACTGCACAATTTTAGACTTTGAGCAGATCGTAGAAATAGCGCACAGCCATGGCCTTCCTGTTATAATCGACAGCACTTTTGCAACCCCGGTGCTGTTTAGGCCTATTGAATATGGCTGCGACATAATAATCCACTCAGCTACTAAATTTATAGGCGGCCACGGCGTAGCCATGGGAGGGATCGTTGTGGATGCCGGAAAGTTCGATTGGGCAGCAAGCGGGAAGTTTCCCGGCCTTTCAGAGCCCAACGATAGCTATCATGGCGCCATCTTTACTGAAATAGCCGGAAACGAGGCTTATATTGCCAAGCTGCGCACAGCTTATATGCGCGATACTGGCGCAGTCATTAGCCCAATGAACTCCTTCATGCTTTTGCAGGGCCTTCAAACTTTGCCGCTGCGGGTGCAAAGGCATGCAGAAAACGCAGAGAAGGCAGCACAGTTCCTGGCGGGCCATCCGGCTGTTGAAAAAGTAAACCACCCATGCCTGCCTCTTAACAGAGACCATAGCCTGTATAAGAAGTATTTCCCAAATGGGGGCGGCTCTATCTTTACCTTTGTGATCAAAGGCGGATTCGAAAGCGCGAGGGTGTTTATCGACAACTTGGAGCTTTTTTCAAACCTGGCGAATGTCGCAGATTCGAAATCCCTGGTGATACACCCTGCCTCTACAACCCACTCACAAATGACGCCAGAGGAGCTGGAAAGCTCAGGCATTTCTGCTGGAACTATACGGCTCTCTATTGGCATAGAAAACATAAGCGACATTATAAGCGCCCTGGCCAAAGCGCTTGACGCAATGGCTGTATAACTTGGCGGCAAAGCGCTGTCAAATGCCTTCGGCATTAGAAGGCTGAGTGTACAGGCTGAAAACAGCATATAACCACAAACAGAGTAAAATTATCGGCAACGAGAACAAGCGCGCTATTAAAAATAGCGCATTTTTTCATTGCGCTTGCAGCACGGCGCCATGGCGCCAGACTGTTCGAATAGACAGTGTATCTGAAATACAGTCCATTGGATTTCCTTCTATTAATACAAGGTCAGCCAATTTGCCGGCAGATATGCTTCCGCGATCGCTTAGAGCAAACCTTTTCGCAGGCGTGAAAGCAGCGCATCGCAAAGCCTCAATGGGCTTAAGGCCAGCTGCGGCCAGTAACTGCAATTCATGGTGAAGGCTCGCGCCATGTGCCAGGCCGCCCAGCTCCGGTGTTGGCTCCGACACATCAGAGCCAGCCAGGATGTCTACGCCACAGCTGTGGAGAGCTTTTATAGCTGCGAAGGCGTTTTCGAGTTTTCCCTTCGGGTAGACATTCATGCTGCGGGAGAGGGAGCTAAGCCATTCCTTGCTCAGCTTTGAAGATACACGGCTGTCAGCAGCCAAATCTGCAGCAGTGTTGCCGAACGCGCTCGAAAGAGTTACGGTGGTAGGTATGACAAACACACCGGACTTTGCAATTCGCTCAATAAGCGCTGGATTCGAATTGCAGTCGAAAAAAAGATGGCCAAGCCCATCAATTCCGGCGCTGATAGCCCTGTGTGTTGCATCAGCCGTTGTTACATGCGCGATTGTGAGCTTATTGTGCCTGTGCGCTTCGTCTATTGCTGCTCTTATCGTCGCATCATCTAATTCCGCAAGCCCAGGGTAGCCAATGCAGCTTCCGTCTTCGATGAATATTTTTATATAGTCAGCTCCACTGGAAATCTGTTTGTTTACGAATTTAACCGCTTGTCGGGGTGTTTGCACGAACGGGAATAGGTAGCGGACAAACAAGCGGTTCAGCAAGCTTTGAGATGCATATTCAGTTGGGTGCCCCCCTTTTGGCGTTGCGCCCATTCCGGGAGAGCGCAAATCAGCAATATCATCTCGGCCAGCTATTTGTTCGCGTTGTTTTTTTGTCCAGCGCCCCATCATCTCAAGCTCAGTCGTTACCCCGAATTTTAAAGCATCGCATAAGCCGCCAATATCAGTGTGCACGTGGGAATCAATTAGGCCTGGAATCAGCGTAGCCCCCTTTGCGTCAATAATGCGTGTTTTTTCAGGCAGTTTATCAGTTACAGCCTCTATGTATCTGCCTTTAATCAGCACAGCGCGATTGCTGCCGCTGATAATATTTACGCCATCGAAAATACGCGCGTTGACTATTGCGCTCATTTGCTCATTTGAATTGGCGATCATTATTCACCTCCACTGGATTTAGCTATCGCTTTCGATGCGCATTTATGCTTTCAGAGGCGCATTGCGCCTTTTTGCCATAAAGCGTTTTGCTGTGGCAAGCATTGCTCGTGCGCGCTTTATGAATCGATAACCTGGAACAATATGCCTTGTCTTTTTCGCATCTTTCCTTAGCAGTGCTAAATTGCACTTTTACTTTACCATTGCTGAGGAGAGTGTGTCAAGGGTTATTTCAAAATTATTTAGCACTGCTAAAGAGTTCATGCTATAATGAAGCAAAAGGCAAAAAATATATGCAATATGATTTGGAACTAAGCGGGAAACAACAGGAAATAATTGAAACTGCACTGGAACTCTTGTCCGAAAACGGTTACGACGCTTTATCAATGCGCAATATAGCATCAAAGCTAAATGTTAAAAATCCGGCGATTTACTGGCATTTTAAGAATAAAGCCGTGCTTGTAGATTATATGGCTGAATTTATTCTGCGCAAAGGCATGGGGGATTTTGAGCCCAGAGAAGCAAGGCAGCCATGGCAAGACTGGCTGATCAAGCATATTTTGCTTCTGCGCAAAGCAATGCTGGCCTATCCGGATGGAGGGCGGGTAGTTGCGGGTGCGCATCTTTACCCTGCTATTACTTTAGCCAGGCTTATGCAGTATTCGCTCGTTTCTTTATATAGCGCACACGTTGAAACAAGCATGGCGCAATGCATTGTGCGCACTGTTATTTATTATACATTTGGATATGTTATTGAGGAGCAAGCCGACAAACACGGAGCGGGATCCGAAAGCGCTAAGCTTAGCGATGATATTGCAAGCCTTTTTAGGGCTCAGGATTCAGAAAGCACAAGCGATGATATCTTTGTCGATGGGCTGCACCTCATAATTTATGGCAATATGCAGCAAACGCCATAATTAAATGCTATAAATATGCGGTGTATATAAGCCAAAGGCTATCCGGCGCAAATGCAAAAAAGCCTGCATAGCATTGCGCTATACAGACAATTAATGGTTTGAATATTTACTCCCATACATAGGGAGTTTCTTGATAAACATAATAATTTAGCCAATTTGTGAATAAAAGGTTGGAATGCGCGCGCCAGCGCACTGCAATGCCTTGTGAAGGATCGTCATTAATGAAATAATTGCTCGGCATTTTGATTGGCAGGCCTTTAGCCAAATCTCTTTCATACTCGTTTTTTAATGTTTCGCCATCATATTCTGAATGCCCCATCACAAAGACAGCCTTGCCGCCTTTTTCCTCAATGATATACACACCGGACTCATCGCTTTCAGCTAATATTGACAAAAGGCCGAATTTGGCAATATCGCTTCTGTCAATTGTTGTATGCCTTGAATGGGGAGCATAAAACACATCATCAAACCCTCTCATCAGCTTGCTCTTGCTGTCATTGACTTTATGGCTGAATACCCCGAAACATTTTTCGCTAAGCGGCTTTTTGCCGACACCATAGTAATGGTACAAAGCTGCTTGGGCACCCCAGCAAATAAACATTGTTGAAGTGACATTTTCCCTCACAATATCCATTACCTCTGAGAGCTCTTCCCAATAGTCGACTTCCTCATAAGGCATTTGCTCAACTGGCGCCCCCGTTATTATCATTCCATCGAATTTTTTCTTCTTTGTATCTTGGAATGCGGTATAAAACTCTTCCAGATGCGTTTCAGCAGTATTTTTTGAAACATGCGAACCCATATGCATCAGAGTTATATCAACTTGAAGCGCTGAATTGCCGATAAGCCTCAAAAGCTGGGTTTCTGTCTGGATTTTGGTAGGCATAAGGTTTAGTATTGCTATCCTAAGCGGCCTAATATCCTGCGTTTCCGCTCGTTGGCGAGTCATTACAAATATATTCTCATTGGCAAGAGTTACTGCAGCAGGCAGGTTGTCTGGTATATTTACTGGCATTTGCCCCTCCTACGGCGCTTTATGTGCGTAAAAAGCAGCCAAGCGTTTAGCAAGTATTCTACCATGAAAAATAGCCTGCCTCAAGGTGTATTTGCAAACAATTTGGAAGAAGCGCATATATGGCCAATTTTGCAATCCCGTCCCGCACGCCACACAGGAGCTTTTGGGGAGAGCGGCTTATAAGGCCGTTTTGCCAGATGAGCCTTTACGCGCTGTGTGGGGCAGGCCTGCTCTCTTGTCAGGCTAAAGCCAAGGGCATAAAATAAAAAAGCGCAGCATGCACTGCGCCAATCAAGCAATGATTCAGCCTGATGCCCCTTCAAAGCTTGCAATTTCGTCATCAACTACGTTTTCGCTATTGGCCAGATCGTTAAGCATACTCTCGATGAATGCCTCATAGCCGGCCAGCGCTGCTATATTCTTAAAATCAGGCGGCAATGATATGCCTCCTCCAACTCCTCTGTGAGTAACAATCGGCACTCCTGCCTTGTTGAGCACATCAATATCTCGCCATATGGTTCTGGTGGTCACTCGCATCATTTTTGCAAGTTGCGGCGCAGTAATCCATTCGTTCTGTGCCAAAACTGTAAAAATTGCCCCTAGACGTTGTTTGTTCATTCTCTTTTGCGGACAGCATTGAAAATGTGCCAAAATTTCTCAAGCTCTCATTTTGAGTGCTTTACTGTTTCAACACCAGCTTCTTTTAGCAGCTCTAATGCCAAAGAATCAGGGTATTCGCCAGCAAAAGTTATTTTTTTTATGCCAGCATTAATAAGCATTTTGCTGCACAGTATGCACGGAGAGTGGGTTATGTATATCTCTGCGCCTTCAAGCGATGCACCATGCAAAGCAGCCTGAACAATGGCATTTTGTTCAGCGTGTATGCCTCTGCAAAGCTCGTGCCTCTCTCCTGAAGCAATATTAAGCTTCTCCCTCAAACAGCCAACTTGCTCACAATGCTCAACGCCTTTTGGCGCGCCATTATACCCGGTTGAGATAATCTGCTTGTCTTTTACAATCACTGCAGCTACTTGGCGCCTCAAGCAAGTTGAGCGCGTTTTTACTACATCCAGCAAAGCTACAAAATACTCGTCCCATGAAGGCCTATTCATCTTCGTATGCTATCATCTGAGTTCACCTCAGCATGCTGCTCCTTTCCCCTTTGTGCTATATTGTTGCAAACAGCCTGTCTCCGGCATCCCCAAGACCGGGCAATATATACCCAGACTCGTTGAGGCAGCGGTCAACAGCCGCAGCATAAATATAGACATCCCCATGCGCGCTTGAAAGCGCCCTAATTCCTTCAGGCGCTGCAATTAAGCACAAATACTTAATCTTTTTAGCGCCTCGGCTTTTCAGCTGCTCAATAGCAGCTATTGCCGACCCACCGGTTGCAAGCATTGGATCAAGCACGAAACATGCTGCATCTGCAATGTTGTCAGGTATATTGCAGTAATAGGCAATCGGCTCACAAGTTGCGTGGTCGCGGTATAGGCCAATATGGCCTACTCGTGCATTTGGCAGAATGCTAAGCAAGCCATCCACCATTCCAAGCCCGGCCCTCAAAATTGGAACTAATACGGCATCGCTGTCAGCAAGCTTTTTTGCGCTTGCCTCTTCCATTGGCGTTTTAATCTGAATGTCAACTAGCTCCATGTCTCGGGTTGCTTCATACCCCATAAGGGTAGATATTTCGCAAACAAGCTCTCTAAAGAGCTTGTGGCTTGTACCCTCATCCCTTAGTACCCCAAGTTTGTGCTGAATAAGAGGATGGTCAAACAGCATCAGCATAAATTATTGCCCCTCCGTATCGAAAAATGTTTGGTAATTATCGATCATGCCTACCCTTCTGTCATGGCGGCCACCGTCAAAGCTGCTTTCCAGGAAAATTCCTGCTATCCTTTTTGCGTTTGCAGAATCAACAAACCGTGCGCCTAAAACCAGGATGTTTGCGTTATTGTGGTTTCTTGACAGGCGTGCTGCAAGCTCATTTGAGCACAATGCAGCCCTGGCCCCTTTAACCTTGTTTGCAGCAATAGACATTCCTATGCCTGTTGTGCATACTAAGATGCCAAAGTCTTTTTCGCCTGCTGCCACTGCTTGTGCCACTTTGAACGCATACAGAGGGTAGTCAACGCTCTCCTCGCTAAAACAGCCCATGTTTGCGATATCGCAGCCTTGCTCAAGAAAGTGCGCAAGCAAAGACTCTTTGAGTGCAAAGCCGCCATGATCGCTTCCTATAATTAGTTTCAATACTCGACCTCTCGTTTTAGCCTAGCGACAGCAGACCCAAGAAAGTAGTCAAGATCCTCGAAAACTCTTTCATATTCGCTCTCAGAGCCTCCGAAAGGGTCACTTATGTCTAGAGAAAGGCTATCGTCATCGAAGCCCCACTGGCATAGAGTGCGTAATTTGTCAGCTTGGGTTGGATTCTCCAACATTATATCAGATAATATCTGTTCCGTCATTGCAATAATTAAGTCGAATTCATCAAGATTATATGCAGAAATATTCTTGGATTCATGGCCAGGCAGATCCATGCCATGCCGCTGCAAAGCGCGAATCGCTTCAACAGAGGCTTTTTGGCCTTCATAAGCGAACAGCCCTGCCGAAGATGCGTGATAATGCTGGCTAATGCCTTCCATATGCGCATACCGGTTAAATATCGCTTCAGCCATCGGGCTTCGGCATGTATTGCCAGCGCAAACAAAGAGGATTTTTTGCATCAGCTGCCACCATCATCCGCTATAAGCTCTCCAGACGCCTTTATCAACCGGTTGCGCACAGCGTTTCCAATCCCTTCAGGCGGAGGGCACATAACATATATTTTATTATAGCCTAGCTTGTCACACTCGCGAAAAATGCTGTAAAGCGCTTTTGCCGCCCCTGCGCTGTCGCTGTAGCTGCCTAGCGAAAATGCATTCGCATCCCCGGGCGGCAAAACCCCATCGTAAACAGCAAGCGCAGCATCAGGCTCTGATTTTGAGATGTCTTCAAAGAAGCTCTTTGCCCGGCCAAAGCCCATATCAACTGCAATAACAAAAGCATCAGGCTTATAATGGGCATACTTCATGCCGGGCGATCTGGGCGCGCCTTCAAGCGCGCTTGACAGAGTCGCCTCTGCCACCTCATTTATCTGCTCAAGGCTGATGATTCCCGGCCTTAAGATCGTAAACGGCTCTGTTGTGCAGTCCAGGACTGTTGACTCAATTCCTACTTCGCAGTCGCCCCCAAGCAGTATGGCATCTGCCCTGTCTGCCATATCATCGATTACATGGCTTTCCTTTGTCGGCGATGGCTTGCCGGATATATTGGCGCTTGGCGCAGCTATCGGGCGGTTTGATGCCTCAAGCAGCTTATGGGCTATTTCATTTGACGGGACCCTTAAAGCAACCGTAGCAAGGCCTGCTGTTGCCAGATCAGATATTTTGCCGTTTGACTTAAGCACCAGCGTTAGCGGCCCGGGCATAAATACGCGTGCAAGCTCCAATGCTTTGCTTGGTATGTTTTCACTGTAGCAGCTAAGCTGTTCCCTAAAAGCTAGATGCACTATTAAGGGGTTGTCTGAGGGCCTTCCCTTTGCAGCGAATATTTTTTCGCACGCTTCGCTTGAGCATGCATCAGCACCCAGCCCATAAACTGTTTCGGTAGGGAAAGCGACTATGCCAGCGCTCCTTATTATTTCAGCAGCAGCGGCAATGGCAACGCTTGTTTCGTCTTGTGTTTTAAGAGTGAATATCTTAGCTTTAGCCAATGCAACCTCCAATGCGCTACAGCGTTTTGCCTGTATCGCTTGGCACGCCCCGCTCGCGCTATGCCAATCATGCGCATTTTCTTCATTTGAGTATTTACATACAAATGCCTATTTGTTAATATAAAGCGATAAGCGCTTCATATAGCCTTTTACTGAACAATAACGCAGCTTTGGATTCGTATAGACTTTTATATCTCGTTTAGCTGAAAATTCCATTATATGGATAATAACGTTACTAACCAGATTTTACTATTATATTATGATTTCCGCATAACACTCAAGCTTTATGCAGCAACATAGCTCTGCCAATAAATAGCGAAACATGAAATCCTATCGCAACCAGCCCTACAGATTCGTGCCCCTTTCGATATCAAAGCACAAGCACAATAGCAGGAAATATATAAACTTATCATACAGCAAAGGCATTGTGAATAAAAACCATGAACATGACATAGATGCTTTGATCAACCGGCAATAAACAGGCTTGGATGCTGCCAATTTTGCGCTAAACGGCATTTAGCTGCATGCTGCACATTTGCGCATTTTATGCACAAGGCAGTTGCTTAAGCAATCTCGAATCTGTTGCATACACTAAAATGAAACTGCTGTGCCAAATGCCACGCCTGCATGGCACAATTAAATTAAGCCTGAAGGCTTGTAAAAAACATATCTCAGCATCGGAGGATTAATGAGCACCGACAATCTGGTCAATATGACCTTTTCTGAACTAAAAGCAGAAGCAAAAAGCTTAGGAATTGAGAAAACTGGCAGAATCACTAAGCAAGATCTAATAGCATTAATAAACGATACATTAGCAACAAATGACAAAAAATATTCAAAATTGAAAGATTCTATCAGCGGAAGCACTGAAATGAGAGGCGTTGTGCAAGTGCTGCCGGAAGGCTTTGGCTTCTTAAAAACACCGGATATGTCTTCTCCCGATGAATATGTATATGTCTCAGCCTCTCAAGTGCAGAAATTTCGCCTAATGAGCGGCGATGAAATAAGCGGCAAAGTCAGGGAGCCGAAAGAAGGCGAAAAATTCTATGCTATGCTGTTCATCGAAGAAGTAAACGGAAAGACAACAGAATCAATTTTAAATGAAGAAAAGCAGATAATGTCGCTGGATGTTGCAAAAGACATGTCTGTATATGCGCAGTCGCACTCAGGCGTGCTGGAAACAAACCCTGACGGGTTCGGCTTTTTAAGGACCAATAACTATATGGCCGGAGAAAGCGACATCTATGTCTCCCCTTCCCAGATAAGAAAGTACAAACTTGCTACAGGCGATCTTGTCCAAGGCAGAATTAGGATTTCAGGCGAAAATGAGCGCTATGACGCCCTTTTGTATGTTGAGAAGATCAATGGCAAAATGCCTGAAGTAAATGTAAACAGGCAAGACTTCGAAAAGCTGGTTGCAGTTTTCCCGGACGAGAGGCTTCGCCTTGAGACATCCCCGGACGTACTGTCCACGCGCATCCTGGATATTTTCGCTCCAATCGGCAAGGGCCAGAGGGGCATGATCGTCTCATCGCCAAAAGCAGGCAAAACTATACTGCTAAAACAAATAGGCGCCGCAGTAAGGCAAAACCACCCTGATGTAAAGCTCATCATTTTGCTTATCGGGGAGCGGCCTGAGGAAGTTACAGACATGCAGCGATCGATTGACTGCGACGTCATTTATTCAACCTTTGACCAAAAGCCATACAACCATATAAAAGCAGCTGAGATGGTGCTTGAAAGAGGCAAAAGGCTCGTTGAGTCCGGATCAGATGTTGTAGTGCTAGTCGACTCTATTACCCGCCTGGCGCGCGCAAGCAACCTGGTTGTCCCGCCTTCGGGCAGAACCCTTTCCGGAGGCCTTGACCCTGAAAGCCTGTATTTTCCAAAGAAGTTTTTTGGCGCAGCCAGAAATATTGAAAATGGCGGATCCCTCACGATCATTGCAACAGCGCTTGTTGAAACAGGCAGCCGCATGGATGATATGATATTTGAGGAATTCAAGGGAACCGGCAATATGGAGTGCCACCTGGAAAGAAGCATTGCAGAAAGCCGCATTTACCCTGCTGTAAATATACCCAAATCTGGAACAAGAAGAGAAGATTTGCTCTTGACAGAAGCCGTTATTGCGGCACAGTATGGCCTGAGAAAAGCTTTTGCTGCTGCAGGGCCAAATACCTTTATTGACAGCATAATCCAGCAAATGAGAAGAACGCCCAGCAATAAGGCTTTCATCGAATACTGCCTAAAGAATTACTTGACAAATTAGCGCTGAGAGTTGATAATATATAAGTTACTTTATAATTTTATGAGGTGAGTTAACATGAAGGCGGATATCCATCCGAATTATACAAAATGCAAAGTCACATGCGCTTGTGGCAATTCATTCGAAACTGGCTCAACAAGAGACGCGATAAGAGTGGATGTCTGCAGCCAATGCCATCCATTCTATACCGGAAAGCAAAAGCTTGTTGACACTGGCGGGCGAGTTGGCAGATTTAAGAAACGCTATGACAAAGCACAATAGCGCAGTTTGCGCTTGCGCCTCCGAATTCGCGGAGGCGCTTTTTTATTTGGCTATTTTTTGAATTACTGCAAAAAGGAACGCAAAAGCAATAAAAATTATAATTGCATGCGCTATCGCTTTTTATATCGCAACAAGCTTTGCCAACGCTGAAAACTCTAATGGAACTCTAAGAGTAATTGTATATCATAAGTTATATAAAAAAATGAAGGTATCAAGCGATGAGCAAAGTACAGCTAATCACTGACATAGGATCGGATTTATCAGAACGCAACCTGAACGGAAAAGATATTTGCGTTCTTGGCCAGCCACTAATTGACAATAAAGGCAATGAATATAATTTTGAAGAGATCGACTTATTAAGCATGTATGCTTCTATGCGCAGCGGAACAGTATATCATACCTCTCAAGTAACTTATCTTCAGTATAAAGAAGCTTTTATAAAATATGCCCGAATGGGCCGGGACATAGTATGCACGACATTGTCATCAGGCCTCACAAATGCTATAGAAGCAGCAAGAAGGGCCAAAGATGATATGAAAGAGGAATTCCCTGATATAAAGATCGCCGTAATAGACACCCTGTCAGCTTCAAAAGGCATAGGCGGGCCAGTGCTCGAAGCATATGAAATGGTCGAAAATGGATCAAGCTTTGAAGACATTGCCCAATTTCTTTGCTACCAGACAGCCCATTCAGACGCTTTGTTCTCAGTAAGCGATCTTGGAAATCTGTATAGAAGCGGCCGCTTGAGCAAAACGGCATATTCTGTAGCCAGCACCCTGAACATTAAGCCTCTGCTTGCCATTATGCCCCAAGGATCCCTGGCAGTAATAGAAAAAGCCAGAGGGACAAAGCGCGCAAGGGCGAGAGTTGCTGACATTATAACTGAAAACTGCACTGAGCCAGGCCAAACGCTTTATTGCGTGCATTCTGATTTCGAAGAGGGATTGCATGATGTGTTGGATCTGCTGGATTTAGATCAATTTTCCAGCATTGACATTGATCTGCTGGGCCCTATTATTGGCGCGCATGTCGGGGCTGATATGATTGGGTTTGTGTATATAAATGCGCATAAGGTTACTGCGCCCCCAGAGCATGGCAAAGCTTTTGCAGCGATATAGGCAGCTGCCAGCGCATAAAAAACACGCCAAAAAACGCATGAAAAGAAGTGCTTTTGGAAGTATGCCCAAAGATCAATTCAGTAATCTGTTTATCCCTAAGTTAGCTTAAACTGCTAGTTTTAATGCGCTTCATTTTCTTTGTGGCTTACTCGATTGGTAGTATAATACCTTTGTTTACCGGAAGGCAAGTTCAAGGATCCAGCAAAGCGCTTTACATATAAAACCAGCTTTTGGGCCTTATGCTGCACTTTCCGAAGCGCTATGGGAGGGCTTATGCAAAGTGCTGCCAGCACAGGTCCAATTACAAGCATCGTATATTCCAGCAGAAAAACACTGAGTATCAGCGTTATGCGCAGTGGCGAAGTAATAATACGTGCACCCTCAGGGACAACGAGATCAAAAATAGACGACTTAGCGACTAAGAATTCTGAGTGGATAAACAGGAAGATTGAGGAGCAGCGGGAAAAAAGCGAGCGCTTCGTGAAGCTAGAGGCAAAAAATGGCGAAAGCGTATGCTTTCTAGGGCGTGAGCATAAAATAATAACCCCCTGCAGCGGAATTGCAAGAATACAATCAGGAAATATATATTTGCCAACGGCAAACCCGCAGCTTGATGAGCTCAAACAGTTGCTCAAGCAGGAAGCTAAATTGCACCTTGCAAACCGGCTCGAGAAGATAAGCTTGGAAACTGGCTTAAAATACAAAAAGCTGAAGGTTACATCGGCAAAGCGAAGATGGGGCTCATGCTCATCAGATGATTCGATAAACCTAACCTGGATGCTGATAATGTGCCCTGAGCATTTGATTGACTACATCATTATCCATGAGCTTTGCCACACGATACATAAAAACCACTCGAAGCTTTTTTGGGAGATGGTAGAATCTTATCTGCCGAATGCCCAGGAATTAAAAAAAGAGCTGAGCAGATATGAATTTGTCCTAGAGTATTTTGACTGAAACCACAATATTTATATCGTGGTGTACTAGCAATAAGGCTCCATTCCGTGCATATATTGATAGCACAGGAAGGAGCTGTTTTTTATGTTTACTTTTATGCAGATACTCAAAGTGCACCAGGAAATCATGTTCTTTCTGGGATACTTTGCCCCGCTAAACGTATTTCTTGAAAAGCTCTCAAAGGAAGATGAAACTGACTGCCTAATACGCATTAAGCGCGATAAAGATGAAGAGGCAAGGCAAAAGCTGATATACCATAATTTAAGGCTAGTAGCCCACATAACCAAAAAGTACTCTACATGCCCAATATCGCAGGAGGATTTGCTGTCTATTGGCACGATCGGGCTGATAAAGGGCATAAACACTTTCGATCTTGAGAAAGGGAGCAAGTTTGCTAGCTATGTTGCCAAATGCATTGACAATGAGATCCTTATGGCAATCAGAAACGAAAACAAGCTTTCATCAAATGTATTTCTTGAGGATGTCATTGGATCAGATGAAGAAGGCAACAACATATCTTTGCTTGATGTCGTTCAATCTGAAGAAGGCGATATAAGCGAAATCGTCAATCTCAGCCTGGAGACCATCAAGCTTAACCGACTTATCTTAAGCACGCTCACCCCGAGAGAGCGAATGATACTTAAAATGCGCTACGGCCTTGATGGCCATGATCGCTATACGCAAATTCAAATAGCTACGATGCTTAACATATCTCGTTCATATGTTTCCCGCATTGAAAAAAACGCTATTGAAAAACTTGCGAAGGAATTCCAAAAACTCGTTTAGTCGCACTCATCGCCATCGGGCTCGCCATCATCATCGAAATCGATGCCGCCCTCAAGCAATGACTCCAGAAATGATTCGAAGATATTGCCAAACATGGCCAACCCAAAATCGCCATCATCATAAACGACATCATCATCATCCTCATCGCCATCGTCGCCTTCATCATAATCGCGCAAGCTAAGTGCCAATTCATTTCTTGAGTGGATTGGGTATTGCGAAAAATCAGTTTCATCATCGCCTAAGCTATCGGCTTTAGTTGCAACAAACTCAAAAAACTCAATGTCTGCTTTGGATGGCTTGGAAAAATTCTTAAGCAGCTTGCCTATTTCGCCTTTCCACTTGAATTCGATATTTACCATATTTACTGCATCGAATTCTGCAACGTGATCGGTGATTGTAAATTGTATTTCGTCAACAAAACACCTTTTTTGCACTGGCTTTAAGCCTCTGAGAACTTCGTAGAGGAGCTCTGAATTAGTCTCATCATCATCCATGTTTATATCAACAACAACACTGGTAGGCAAATCGCTGTATTCATATCCATAAGGCTTATAGTCTATATCGCCATACATTTTAACGCCAAATACGCTGCCTTCATCCTGAGCAATTCTCACAAATGCAAAAAACTCTGTAAAACTGTGAGAGAACTCCAGCCTTGTAACGTAAGGATCCACAGGCATGTCTTCGAATAGCTTGTCATGCGAAGTCCCTAAATACTCTTCAAGCTCTTCTAATTCATCCCATTCAAAGTCCCAGTCCTCCGCGTCTCGCGGCAAGCTGCCACAGTACACGTCGATTAGGGTAAGCAGGCTTATTTCAACATCATTAAAGAGCTGTTCATAAGTGATCTGCTTTTTCTTTAGTATCTTGCTCAAATTGCTTATTATCATATCTCGCCTCCACTATCTGCCTTTGGCAATATTCTGCCCAAAAATATGCTCAAGAAGCATAAACGCTGCATTCCCTTCATAATAACCCATATTACGCTGTATGAAGCCATCAATTTTAAAGTTTTCGTAATCATTGCTTTGCATTGCAGCAAGCAGCCCGTCAAAGCTTTCAACAACCTTGCCAGGCGCGCTTTGCTCAACTGATTGGTAAAAACCTCTGGTTTGTTCATAAACAACCTGATCAAAGCAATAAAAAAGCATGGGCTTTCGCAGGAGGGCAAACTCATAGTAAGCTGAAGAGTAATCAGTTATAAGCACATCGCTTGCATGGAACAGATCGTTTATGTCCGGATAGCCTGACACATCAAATATACGGCCTTTGTAGGCATCCGGCTCTGGCAGGCGGTCTTTGACAAAAGGGTGCATCCTAACCATGAAGATGCTGTCTGAGCTTTCAAGATAGCTGTATAGCCTGTTTAGATCCAGCACTGAAAAATCAAAGTAAGCGCTTAGCTGGCCTTGCCCTCTAAAGGTTGGGCAGTATAAATAGGCTTTCTTTCCCCTTGCTTGCGGATATGCTTTGTAAATGCGATCAATAGCCTCATCCTGCCTGCCCTCGCTAAAAAGGCCGTCGATTCTTGGTATGCCAAATGGAAGCAGTGCTTCCCTGTTTATGCCAAACATTTCCTGGAATACATCAACAAGGGCCTCAGAGCCGCAAAGGGCATACGTGTAGTGCCTATGAAAGCATAAAGCAGGGTGCGGGGAGCCGCTTTTGCCAAAGCGGGCATAGCCTACCGCTTTAAAGCCCCCTCCGGAATGCCAGACCTGTACAAGGCACACATCCTGAGCAAGCTTTAGCCATGTAAATGTCGGGCACACATCGTCTACAAAGATAACTTGCTGCTTAGCAAGCAGCGCTGCCTGTTTTATGCGAAACAGCACGCTGCGGTCAAGCTCGCCTGCTTCGCGCAGCGAATATGATATGCGATAGGAATTGCTGATTCCAACTTCCCTAATTTTATCGTCGATTGCTTTTAGGTTGCCTGTGAGAGAGTTGTGGCGCTCGCTCATAAGAAGGGCGTTTTTGCTGCCCCTGGCGAAGAAATGCAGAATTTTGTAATATATGTTAAAGAAAAGCTTTGCCCCGTCAGCTGCGAAGTTGCGCGCAAGGGCAAAGGCGCTTTTGGCTTTTGGCCTGTGGCGCTTCCTCCATTTGCTGTTTTCTGACATGAAGGCTGAATGCATTACAAGCTGCATGCCTTCTCCGGCCAGCGCGAAGCTAAAAGTATAGGCTTGGCCTTTCGCATAGCTAAAGATTCGGCAAAGATCTGCAAGAGAAGCAATAACACTGCTGCCGGCTATGCATTCAGCCCATTGCCCGCTTTCATTTGCCCTAAGGCAGTAATGCCCGTTTTCCAGAAAGCTTCTTTTTTCGTCTCCTGCAATTGCCAGATTCAAGCGCATATGGTAATGCCCATTGCTGTATTCAGCGTTTATAGGAACACTTATGCGCTTTAGATAGATTATTTCGCCAGACTTGTGCTCTATTTCGAACAATGCAAACTCTATGCCTTCAAAAAAAATTGCTTTTATTGAAAAAGACAGGTACAGCCTTTCCCATGTGATATCAGTTATTGTAAATTGCATGCTGCTTGTTTTCCGGCTGTTTGCCACATATTGCTTTAAAGCTCCCCGCAAAGCGGGAAGCTTTTATGGATGGCATGGCAATGGGGCAAAGTGCTGCCTATTTTATACAGTAGTGACTTCTTTTTCCTTGTCCTTAATAAGATCGTCGATCTGCTTGATAAAGTCATCAAGTGTTTTTTGCACGTCCTTTTCACCTGATTTTTGCTCGTCTTCAGTTATTTCCTTAGACTTTTCTGACTTCTTTAGCTCATCAATAGCGCTTCTTCTTATATTTCTCATTGCAACCTTGGCGTCTTCGCCAATCTTTTGAATGAGCTTTACAAGCTCCTTGCGCCGCTCCTCTGTAAGCTGGGGTATTTGAATTCTCAGCTGCTTGCCATCATTGGCGGGGTTAAGGCCGAGATCCGATGCCAGAATTGCTTTTTCAACAGCAACAAGCTGGGTTGCGTCCCATGGGGCAACGAGCAGTATTCTCGGCTCAGGGGCTGTTATGGACGCTATCTGGCTAAGCTGCGTGCTGTTGCCGTAGTAGTCCACGTATATCTTGTCAAGCATCTTCGGGTTTGCCCTGCCTGCCTTTAGCGTGGACAAATCGTATTGCAAAGCTTCATATGTCTTTTGCATCTTCTGCTCAGCTTTGTCTGTAGTTTCTTTAATCATATATCCAAATGCGCAAACAGTTGCGCGCCCTCCTCGTGGTAAATAGCATAACACACATGGCAAAAATAAGCTAACCGCGTTAGCACACAGGCTTTAGACGATTTTGGCTTAGCTATTGCTAATGTATGTGCCAACATTTATTCCGCAGACAGCATCGAATATGTTTGATGGCTTAGCCAGCGAAAAAACCAGCAGCGGAAGATTATTGTCTCTGCATAGCGTGGCAGCTGTAGCGTCTATTGCCCTTAATGATCCCTTTATAACTTCCTCATAGCTGAGGGTGTCATATTTTATCGCGTTTGGGTTAAGGTTCGGATCGTCTGAGTAGACCCCGTCAACGTTTTTGGCTGAGAGAATAATCTCTGCCTCAATTTCAATAGCCCTTAAGGCTGCAGCAGTATCTGTGGAAAAATATGGGCTTCCGATGCCAGCTGCAAATACAACGACTCTTCCCTTTTCAAGATGCCTTACTGCTCTCCTGCGGATATAAGGCTCGCATATTTCCTGCATTGCTATTGCAGACTGCACCCTGACTTCATGTCCTTGCCTCTCAATAGAGTCTTGCAGCGCAAGGGCATTTATCGTTGTTGCGAGCATGCCCATATAGTCAGCTGTCACCCGGTCCATGCCCTCGCCGCTTCGGCCTCTCCAGATATTGCCTCCGCCAACTACAATTGCTGTTTCTACCCCGTCTGAGGCGACCATGCAGATTTGCCTGCTAACCTCATCAACAGTCTCTTGGTGCAGCCCGAAGCCCTTGCCGCTGGCAAGCGCTTCGCCAGAAAGCTTTATTAACACTCTTTTGTAAACTGCTTTCATATGCCTCCTGCCTATATAAAAAGCGCTATGAGCGCTTTATTGGACTTTTGATATTTGCTTTGCAATCTCCTCTGCGAAGTTTTCGCTTCTCTTGTCTAGCCCTTCTCCCATTTGGTAGCGCGCAAAGCGGCGTATTATGATATTTTCGCCAATAACCGATACGGTTTCCTTAAGCAGATCGCCAACTGTTTGGCTTGTGTTTTTTACATATTCCTGTTCAAGCAAGCAGTTTTCCTTATAAAATTTCTCAATTCTGCCGGCAACCATCTTCTCAGCAATATCCTGCGATTTCCCTTCGTTTATTGCTTGGGCGATAAATACCTCTTTTTCATTTTCGAGCACAGTTTCAGGCACTTGCTCCCTGGAAACATATGAAGGGTTGGCTGCAGCTATCTGCATTGCGATGTTTTTCACAAATGCAGTAAAGTTGTCGGTTCTGGCGACAAAGTCAGTTTCGCAGTTTACTTCAACCAAAACTCCGATTTTGCCGTTCATATGAATATAGGAGCCCACTGTGCCTTCAGCAGTAATCCTTGATGATTTCTTGCCTGCTGAAGCAAGGCCTTTTTCGCGCAGCCACTTTATGGCTTTGTCCATGTCTCCATCTGATTCTGTTAGTGCCCTTTTGCAGTCCATCATGCCTGCGCCAGTTTTTTCGCGTAACTCTCTGATCTGTTCGGCTGTTGTCATATAAAAATCCCCTGCCTTTTAGTTTGCATCAATAGCAAATTCATCTTCAGCAAAATCGCCGCTGTCAAGCTCCGTTTCGCCTTCAGCCTCCGGCTCGGCATCCTCGCCCTCTTCGCTGCTTTCATCAAAGAACGACTCGCCTTGCTTGCCTTCGATTATTGCATTTGCAATTGTATTTGTTAGAAGGGCTACTGCCCTTATAGCATCGTCATTGCCCGGAATTACATAGTCTACGTCATCCGGATCGCAGTTTGTGTCTACAACCGCAATTATTGGTATCCCTAGCTTTCTCGCTTCAAGCACAGCGATTCTCTCTTTTTTTGGATCTATTACGAATATCGCTCCCGGAAGCTCCTTCATTTCCTTAATTCCGCCAAGAAACTTTTCCAGCTTGTCTCTTTCAGCTTTGAGCGAAAGGACTTCCTTTTTGGGCAATACATCAAAAGTGCCGTCTGACTCCATTTCATACAGCCTGTGGAGCCTGTCGATCCTTAGGGAAATCGTCTTGAAGTTTGTGAGCGTACCGCCGAGCCATCTTTGTGTGACATAATGCACATTTGCTCTTTTAGCTTCGTTCTCAATAGCTTCCTGGGCCTGTTTCTTTGTGCCTACAAAAAGTATGCCCTTCTTTTCCTCGGCGACAGTGCGAATAAAGTCGCACGCCTCATCTACCTTTCCGACTGTCTTTTGCAGATCGATAATGTAGATGCCGTTGCGCTCTGTATAGATATACTTTTTCATCTTCGGGTTCCAGCGCCGTGTCTGGTGCCCAAATTGGACTCCTGCCTCAAGCAGGGATTTCATTGAGATATAGCTCATTTGTTTCCTCCTGGTTTTTCCTCCGCATTTTTCGCTTTTGCCGGGTAAAGGGCATAACCCCACCAGTCCGGCTTGAAAATGCGTGTTTTTTATTTTCAGCGCTCAAAAAATTATTTTATCACAGGTTTTGGCTGCTTGCAATCATATAATATATTTTGCTGTGTCTCTGATTATGCCTTCCTTTTCGCTCTTAAACACGCTTTCCACATACTCTTTCGTTACACAGAACTCGCTTTCTTCATATTCCGGCGCTATAAACGAGATCTCCTCCAGCAGCTTTTCCATAACTGAAAACAGCCTTCTTGCCCCAATGTTTTCACTAGTTTCATTCTCGATAAAAGCAATTTTGGCAATCTGATCTATAGCGCCGCTGTCAATTGACAGCTCAATGCCTTCAGTTGCCAAAAGCTGCGTATATTGCTTTATTATAGCATTTTGGGGCTGGGTCAGGATTTTTTTGAAATCATCCTGTGTAAGGCTGTCAAGCTTCACACGGATTGGAAAGCGCCCTTGCAGCTCCGGTATAAGATCAGAAGGCTTCGTTGAGTGAAATGCGCCTGCGCCTATAAAGAGCATATAGTCTGTCTTCACTTGCCCGTACTTAGTGTTTACAGTGCAGCCTTCGACTATCGGCAAAATATCGCGCTGCACCCCTTCTCTGGATACGTCAGGCCCGCTGCTTGCTTTGCCGGCTGATACAATCTTGTCTATCTCGTCTAAAAATATAATGCCTTCCTCTTCAGCTGCCCTTAAGCCTTCTTCAGTTATAGCGTCCAGATCAAGAAGCTTTTGGCTTTCATCGTTTGTCAGAAAAGCTCGCGCCTGCGAAACTGGCATTTTCCTCTTTTTCTTTTGCTTTGGAAACAGGCTGCCGAGCATGCTGGAAACGTTCATGTTAATCTCATCGCCGCCGCCTTCCAGCATAGAGCCAAGGCTAAGCGATGGCTGCTCCTCTACAGTAAGCTCCACTATAAAATCTTCAAGCCTTCCCTGGGCCAGATCGGTTTTAAGCTGCTCGCGCCTTCTTTGCAGATCGGCATTGCCGGATTCAGCTGCAGTTGGCTTGCTTTGCGCCTGGCTCCCTCTGAAATAAATATCATATGCACTCGGCTCTTTAGGCATCGGCGCTATAATATCCAGAAGCTTTTCTTCTACCAGCGCGCTTATCTGTGGGGCGAGCCTTTCCGTTTCGCGCTCTTTTACCAGCCTGATTGAGGTGTTTACCAAATCGCGCACCATCGACTCAACATCCTTGCCAACATAGCCTACTTCAGTAAATTTTGTTACCTCAACCTTAATAAACGGGGCATCCACAAGTTTGGCCAGCCTCCTGGCAATTTCCGTTTTCCCAACGCCAGTAGGCCCTACCAATATAATATTTTTTGGCGTTACCTCTGCTTTCATTTCATCAGAAAGCAGTTTTCTCCGATAGCGGTTGCGCAGCGCCACAGCTACGCTTTTCTTTGCCTCTTGCTGGCCAATTATATACTTGTCAAGCTCCGCTACAATGGTTGACGGAGTTAGCTCTAACATTGCTGCCTCTCCCCTATGCCTTAGCCTCATTCGGCATTGTGATTATTTTTAAGTTATTGTTCGTAAATACGCATATCTCTGCTGCGATGCCCATAGCCTCCCGCACTACATCCGATGCCGGCATTACAGTATGGCGCACAAGGGCCCTGGCTGCAGCCATGGCATACATGCTTCCTGAGCCTATTGAGGCAACGCCATCATCCGGCTCTATTACTTCCCCGCTTCCGGAGATAATTAAGATGCTCTCAGAATCGCATGCCAGCAAAAGCGCATCAAGCTTTCGCAGCACGGTGTCAGATCTCCAGTCTTTTGCGAGCTCGATCGCTGAGCGCTGCAGACTTCCGCTATATTGCTCCAACTTGGCTTCGAAGCGCTCTGAGAGCGTAAAAGAGTCTGCAACGCTTCCTGCAAAGCCTACAGCGACTTTGTTGTTGTATAAATAGCGCACCTTTTGCGCTGTATGCTTCATAACAGTTGATTCGTTAAGCGTGACCTGGCCGTCTCCGCCAATGGCTATTTCCCCTTTTGCCTTAACAGCCAGGATAGTAGTTGCTTTTATCATTGAACCCTAACCTTTCGATTAAAACTATAGCATAACTGGGCAGCATTGTTTTAGGCTACATACAATATTCATGAAAATATAAGTGCTTAAATGCTTGCTGCTGCGCTCGCGCATAGCCGCCATGCTATTTTTTTATTTGGGGCGGCATAATAGCTTGCCAATGCAGCAACAGTGCGGCATTTTCATTTAAAATTGCGATTTCAGCCTGTTAGGCAGAGGAATTTTTGTCAATACTTTCGTTATAGGCATTAAATAAGCCGGCCTTGCCGGAAAAAAAAATTTGTCATTTGAGATTGACAAAAAAGGTTATTATGGTAAAATGCCTTTAGCACTCGATTTGGATGAGTGCTAGTAAAACGTGCAATAGGCAATAAGGAGGACATATGAATTTAAAGCCACTTGGCGACAGAGTTGTGCTCAGGCAAAAAGAAGCCGAGATGCAGACTGAAAGCGGGCTGTATATGCCGGAGACTGAACAGGAAAAACCGCTGGAAGCAATAGTGGTTGCAGTTGGACCTGGAGCTGTTGAAGACGGAAAGAGAATCGAAATGGACGTGAAAGTTGGCGATAGCGTAATATACAGCAAGTACTCTGGAACTGAAATAAAGATAGGCTCAGAAGAATACCTGATTGTCAAGCAAGATGACATTTTAGCAATTTTAGAATAAGCCACAGGCATGAAAAAGGAGGACAAGCATGGCAAAGGAGCTTAAGTACGGCACCGAAGCGCGTGACGCACTCATAAAGGGAGTCAACAAGCTAGCTAATGCTGTTAAGGTAACTATTGGCCCAAGAGGCCGCAATGTAGTATTATACAAAAAATTTGGCCTGCCGATCATAACGAATGACGGCGTGACAATAGCAAAGGAAATAGACCTGGCAGATCCATTTGAGCATATGGGAGCAATACTGGTAAGGGAAGTTGCAACCAAGACAAATGATGTAGCCGGTGACGGAACAACAACTGCGACAATTCTGGCACAATCCATAATAATGGAAGGCGTTAAGAATATCACAGCAGGCGCCAATCCCATGATCCTTAAGAAAGGCATTGAGAAAGCTGCGAACTGTGTTGTTGATGAGCTGGAGAGCATGAGCAAGCCTGTTGAAGATAAAATTGCTATATCCCAGCTTGCTGCCATTTCTTCAAACAGCCCTGAGATTGGCGATATCATTTCTGCAGCCATGGACAAAGTCGGCAACGACGGCGTAATCACCATTGAAGAAGGCAAAAGCATGAAGATCGAGCTGCAGTTCACCGAAGGCATGCAGTTTGACCGCGGATACATTTCAGCATATTTTGTGACAGATACAGACAAGATGGAAGTCTACTATGAGAATCCTTATATTCTTATAACTGACAAGAAGATTTCCAACATGGAAGAAATACTGCCGGTTGTTCAGGAAGCAGCCCAAACAAACGCGCCTCTTCTAATTATTGCAGAAGATATTGATGGCGGAGCTCTCTCAATGCTTGTTCTGAACAAGCTAAAAGGAACCATAAATGCTGTAGGGGTTAAAGCTCCCGGCTTTGGCGACAGAAGAAGGGCCATGCTTGAAGATATAGCATTGATGACAGGCGGCAAGGTCATAAGCGAGCAAATGGGAATGGATCTTAAGATGGCATCCCTTGCTGACTGCGGAAGGGCAAAGTCTATCAAGATTGACAAGGACAATTCAATCATTGTCGAAGGAAAAGGCAACCCTAAAGACGTCGAAGACCGCGCAAGGCTTATTAAAAGGGAGATCGAGGAAAGCGACTCAGACTACGACCGCGAAAAGCTCCAGGAAAGGCTTGCCAGGGTAAGCGGCGGTGTTGCGCTTGTTAAAGTTGGCGCAGCTACAGAGACAGAAGCCAAAGAGACTAAATACCGCGTTGAAGACGCTCTTAATGCAGCTAAAGCAGCTGTTGAGGAAGGAATCGTCGCAGGCGGCGGTGTTGCCCTTATAAATACAATTGATGCCCTGGAAGCTCTAATCGAATTGCTTGACGGCGATGAAAAGACAGGCGCACAGCTGGTGCGGCGCGCTATTGAGACTCCAATACGCCAAATTGCTGAAAATGCAGGCGTTGACGGCTCGATTATTATCAACCGCATTATGAGCGAAGAGAAAGGCATTGGATACGACGCGCTCAACTTTGAGTATGTTAACATGATTGATGCAGGAATCATCGACCCAACCAAGGTTGTACGCAGCGCAGTTCAAAATGCGTGCTCGATAGCAGCACTGTTCATAACAACAGAAGCCTCAGTAGCAGAAATTCCTGAGCCTGAGCCTCCAATGAACAATGCTAATGCAGGAATGGGCATGATGTAATAAGAATTTAGGTTTTTTCAGCCTGATTATTAAAAGTGGAGCAGTGAAAGCTGCCCCGCTTTTTTTCGTTATGGCAAAATAAAATGTAATAGTCTTTTTTTGAATGCAGCCACAGCTGGCAGCATTCTATCTTGAAACAGCCTCTACAGCCTCTGAGCTAACTGAGAGAACTCTGGAATCAGCAGTTTTCTTAAACGATTTCACGGTATAAATATAGGCTGTCTTTGATGCAACAGTGTTGTCAGTGAAGCTTTTTGCGCTCTTCGATTCAACAGTTGCAAGCAGCTTGCTTTCCCCGGTTTTGGTATTTCTTCTGTATATGGCATAGCCATCACTATCATCCACCGGCTCCCATGATACCTTTATTCCTCCCAAAGCAGTGCTCGAAGCCTTTATCAGCCTAGGCTCAAGCGGCCTTGCTTTTATCTGAACGATTTTAGAAGGCGGGCCGGTAACTTTTTCAGAATTTGCATAAGCAATGGGGACGCATTTGAAATAATACTTAACGCCGCATTCAAAGCCGCTTACTTTTCTATAAACCTCCGGGTGCTTCATGTTTGCCAGGAGCTTATATTCATTGCTGCCGGCGATGCATACATATATGTCATAGCTTTCTGCTCCGGCTACAGGGGGAATCTTTAGCATAAATGATGAAGAGCTTACGCTGGCAACCGTAAGCAAAGGCGCATCTTGTATCAGTTCGCCTTCCAGGGGCGCCATATTCTCTGTTATATAAAAGCGTGCAGCTTCTGCTTCAAGGCCCTCATCGCCCCAGTCGGGCATATAGGCTATAACATCAATAAAAGGCGCTGTTTCGTCTTCTGCTATTATGAGGCTGCCTGCATCAAAAACTGTTAAAGCGGAGCTCTGCCCCAAAACAGCCCACTCTACGCCTTCAACTACAGTCTCAATGCTGCCGTCAGGCGTTCTTATTTGGGCTTGAAGGCTGTAGCTGCTGCCTGTGCTGAGGAACCACCCGGCAGGCACAATAGCCAGTGTATCGCTTTCAGAAGCCGATACATTCAATATGTTTATTGCCAGCATTGCCAGCACTGTGAGCCAGCAGATGCATTTGCGCGCGCTTTTCATGTGAATGAAATCCTTTGCATAACTTTTATTAATTGTTGATAAATATCTGTTAATCTTATTCTCATTTAACCACTTTTATGCAGAGATGTAAACTATAATGCGCAACTATAATATTATTTATGCTTTCGCCTTATTGTACAGCCACAAAGCCACGGAATTTGGCACATTTCGCAACTAAGGCGAATAGCAAAAGCGCCTGATTGCCTTTAGCTGCCTGGCGCCTGAGTTTGATTGCATTGCGGGCTGGCCGGCGCTTATACAGCGAGCTTTTTTGGATGCTGTAAATGAATGCGCCTTTATAACAAACATTGCCCGTTTCCATTTTTGTTGATTGTGCTGCATGGATAAGTTAAGATTAATGCAGATTAAACGGAGGTGTTAGCGGGAATGGCTAAAATAACTGCTAAAGAGAATTATTTGAGGCTTGGCAGAGGCGAGATCCCTGAGTGGATACCCGGCTTTATGCCATATAAGGACCATGGCCCATCAACAGCAATGGCCGGCCCATTGACGATGTGGGTTGGCCAGAGCGACTTAAAGCCGAGATGGATGCAGCCAAGAGAGGCCTGGAAGGATTTCTGGGGGGCAACCTATATTGTAGGCCCGGAAGATACAGGCTTTGCCGGAATTCCGGATGTTGCAAACCCTGTGCTTAAGGATATAACAAAGTGGCGCGAAGTCATAAAGAAGCCAGACATGCCTAATCTGGACTGGGAAAGCATGTCGAAAACAGAGCTTGAAGGCATCAACCGCGATGAAGTCGCGCTGTCCTGCTCTATTGGCATGCAGCCGTTTGAGCAGCTCGTCGCATTGACAGGCTTTAATGACGCTTTGATCTATATGTATGAGGAGCCAGAGGAAGTCATTGAGCTGCTCAACTTCATGACTGACTGGTATGTGCCGATTTTAGAGAATATAGTAAAGTATTACAGGCCTGATGTCATGGCTATCGCTGATGACTCTGCTGCACGGTATGCGCCTTTCTTTTCTGTGGATATGTACCGCAAAATCTTCAAGCCAATATACACAAGAATCACAAAGCCTGCAACAGACACCGGAGCCTTTATTGATTTTCATAACTGTGGCAAGTGCGATGTGTTTATCGGCGACATGCTGGACTTTGGCGTGCGCTACTGGAACCCTGCCCAGCCGGAGAATGATTTCGAGTTCCTGAAAAGCACATACGGCAACAGGATTACCATATCCGGCGGATGGTATGCCCCTCACCTTTCAATAGAGTCTTCTGAAGAGGAAGTGCGCCAGGCAGTCCGCGATCATATCAACAAGCTTGGAAAAGGCGGCGGCTACATATTCTTTGGCGGAATTTCCAATCCGAATTCGTGCGCTATGGGAGTTGCCCCATCGCCTGAAATGCAAAAAATAAACGGCTGGATTGCTGATGAGCTTTATGAGTATGGCTCTACATTCTATGACAAGCCGGAAAACCGCGTTTATAGCTAAAATGCTTTCTTAGAAAAGCCATATAGCAGCATATTTCAAGGCAGGCGGAAGTTTGGCCCGGCTCGCGCCTGCTTTGTTTTATTTTTTGCCCCTTAGGCAAAATAAGGTTACCTAGCGCAAATCTGTATGCAAATGGTGCTGTTATTGATACTTGGGGAGTATAATAAGCATAGTGAAATATGGCTGTTATGCCATATGCGATGGAAAGGGGCTTAATCATGCTTTATTGCAAACATTGCGGAAAAAAACTGGACAAAGGCTCTCCTTATTGCCCATTTTGCGGAGAAAAGATAGAACATTCTATTCAGGAAGAAATGTATGAAGACTACGGCCGGGCATTTGGCGATTTTAGCGAAAGCGACATTGAAAACAATAGGTTCGCTGCTGCTCTGGCTTATATTGGCCCTGTGTTCCTATTTGGCTTATATAACAAGGAGTCAAGCTATGTGCGCTTTCATGCCTACCAGTCTATGTCGATTCTTTTGGCGCTGCTTGGGTATACCGCCTTTTATGTATGCGGCATTCTTGTATGCGTGTTTAGCAGATCAAGGGCTGTGGCAGTATTTGCTGCAGTTGGAGGGATAGCCTATATCTTCTTTGCTATAATGTATGCTGTTGGCATTGCCAGAGCTGTAAGCGGAAATCCGTCAGGCAACCCGTTTTTTGGCAGAAAGAAGGATTGGTAGGCTTGCAGCCTGTAAAAAATCTTATAAAAAAAAGCAAAAGCTGTTTGGCCAGCTTTTGCTTTTTGGCTTAATAACGCTATTCGGCAAGCGTTTCCTTTATAATGCCGAGCGCTTTATTCAATGTCTCTTTTGATATATTTAAAGGGGGAAGCAGCCTGAGCTTTTCATGTGCAGCAAGCGCCAGGACTCCTTTGCCAATAAGCGCCTTTATTACTTCAGCCACTGGCTTTTTAATCTTGACGCCAATGAACATGCCGAGGCCTGTGACTTCCTCAACGCCGTCAATGCCGCTAAGCTCGCTTTTGATAATCGCGCCCTTCTCCCTGACTTCATCAAGCAGGCTTTTGTCAATCCTGCTTACAACGCTTAAAGCAGCTGCGCAGCATATAGCATTTCCGCCAAAAGTTGAGCCGTGGGTGCCTGGGGCAAGCGCGTCTTTAACCTCATCCGAAAACAGCGTTGCGCCTATGGGCAAACCTCCGCCCAAAGCCTTTGCCAGCGTAACAAGATCCGGCTGAATGCTGTACTGCTCAAAAGCAAAGAGAGTGCCGGTGCGGCCCATTCCGCTTTGCACCTCATCGACGATAAGCAGGATCCCGCGCTCTTTGGCCTTGGCTGCTGTTTTAGCCACAAATTCCTGCTCCAGGGGGATCACGCCGCTTTCGCCCTGAACAAGCTCAATCATAACAGCACAGACTTTGTCGCTGTCAAGCGCGTTTAGCATCTCGTCAGTCGCATTCGGGTCTATATAAACAAACCCTTCAGGGAATGGCCCAAACCCCTCCCTTAGCGATGGCTGGCCTGTTGCAGCAAGAGTGGCTATTGTTCTGCCATGAAACGAATTGTTTAGGCTGACAATTACATTGCGATCGCTTTGGCTGCCAAAACGATCGTAAGAATGCTTTCTTGCAGCTTTTATCGCGCACTCATTCGCTTCTGCGCCTGAGTTTGAAAAGAAAGCTTTTTTCATTCCTGAGCTTTCGCAAAGCCACTGGGCAAGCTCTGCCTGAGGCTGTGTATAAAACAGGTTTGAAGCATTGCTTAGAGTATTCATCTGCTTGTAAACAGCATCTGCAAGCAAATTGTCAGAATACCCGAAAATATTTACCGATATGGCGCTTCCCATATCAATATACTCTTTGCCGCCCTCATCGATGGCTATGCTGCCTTTGCCGCTGGTTATTGCCAGATCATTGCGGGCATATGTATTGGCTATATATGTGTTTGATTTTTCTTTTAATTCCATTTCTTTCTCATTTCATAAACATCGTGCCGATGCCTTCATCCGTCAGAAGCTCGATTAGTATTGCATGATCAACCCTGCCGTCAATTATGAAAACCCGCTCTACGCCCTTTTCCACAGCGTTTATGCAGCATTTCGCCTTTGGTATCATGCCTCCGTCTACTATTCCGCTTTCTATTAAGCCCAGAGCGCCGCTTCTGGTAATTTCACGGATAAGGCTTGAGGGATCATCTTTGTCCATTAATATGCCGGGTGTGTCAGTCATTAAAATCAGGCTTTCAGCGCTGAGCGCTGCAGCGATCTCGGCGGCAGCAGTGTCAGCATTAATGTTGTATGTGTTGCCTTCGCTGTCATAGCCGATTGAGGATATGACCGGCATGTAGCCTGCATCCAGCAGATCATGGATAAGCTGGGGGTTTACGCTGTCAATTGAGCCCACATAGCCAAGCTTCGGGTCAAGCATGGATGAGGCTATCATTGCCCCGTCGATGCCGCTAAGGCCAACAGCTTTGCCGCCGATATTTCCTATAAGGCCGACAAGCTCCTTGTTAACCCTGCCTGCAAGCACCATAAGCGCAACCTGGGCGCTTTCTTCATCGGTAACCCTTAGGCCGTCCACAAACTCCGAGGCCTTGCCAAGCCTTGTTAGCATTTCGGTTATTTCAGGGCCTCCGCCGTGAACCAAAACGACCTTTAGGCCAACAAGCGAGAGGAGCACAAGATCGCTCATAACCTTCTTTTTTTGCTCTACCCCGCTCATGGCATTGCCTCCAAACTTAACTACAACAATCTTGTTGTAGTACTTTTGTATATAAGGCAGAGCCTGTATTAATATTTCGCTTCTGTTTTTTGTTGATACATCCATTGGTTTAAGTCCTATACGATCCGTTTATCTTGACATAGTCATAGCTAAGATCGCATCCCCAGGCTTCTGCTGACTCCTGCCCTGATCCAAGGGAGAAATCAACTATTACTTCCTTTGCCTGCAGCGCTTTGAGCGCTTCGGCTTCATCAAATAGGACCTGCATGCCATTTTGGGCCACTACAACGCTGCCATGCTCTGAGGATATTGAGATCTTTGTGCGATCTACAGGGAAGCTGACTCCGGCATAGCCTGCTGCGCAAAGGATTCTGCCCCAGTTGGCGTCGTTGCCAAACATCGCTGTTTTAACCAGGCTGGAGGAGACTATAGACTTGGCAATTGCCCTCGCCTGCTCTTTGCTCTCAGCCCCTGTGACTTTCACAGTCAGCAGCTTTGTTGCGCCTTCGCCATCCTCAGCGATTAAGCGCGCCAGCTTCTTTGTCACAAAGCCCAGGCCTTGCCTGAAGGCTTCTTCCTCAGCGCTGCCCTTTTGTATCGGATCGTTGCCTGCCATGCCGTTTGCCAGCACAGCGCACATATCATTTGTTGAAGTGTCACCGTCTACGCTTAGCATATTGAAGCTGTCCTGCGCGTCTTGCGACAAAATTTCGCTAAGAAGCTCAGGGCCTATATTCGCGTCAGTAGTAATAAAAGCCAGCATCGTCGCCATGTTTGGGTGGATCATGCCCGAACCTTTTGCTATTCCGCCGATCCTCACCGTTTTTGCGCCTATTTCTATCTCGCATGCGGCTTGCTTGTCAAAGGTGTCGGTTGTCATTATTGCTTCGGCAGCGCTTTGCGCTGAATGCGAAAGCATGCCTGCCAGCTCGCCTATTGATGAGGCTATCGGCCCGATATCAAGCGACTGGCCGATAACCCCTGTTGAGGCTACGGCAAAGTCTTCTGCCAAAAGGCCAAGCTGTGCTGCAGCAAGCTCGCACATTTTCTCCGCAGCCTCCTGCCCGCCGACAACGCAGGCGTTGGCGTTGCCGGAGTTAGCGATTATGCCTCTTGCCTTGCCGTCTGCCAAATGCTCCATAGTCACTGTTATCGGCGCTGCCTTAACGACGTTCGTCGTATATACAGCAGCTGCTGATGCCGGCGCCTCGCTTACAATAAGCGCCAGGTCTTTTTTCTCTTTTTTTATGCCGCAATGCATGCCAGCTGCCTTAAAGCCTGCCGGCGCGCATATGCTTCCGCTTACTTCCTTTATTTTGGCCATTGCAGTTTTAGCCCCCTCTTTTCATCTAAGCCGAGCATTATATTCATGCACTGGATAGCTGCCCCGCTTGCGCCTTTGCCCAGATTGTCAAAACGGGCAATCAGGTTGATTGCTTCATCGTTTCCGGTTACAGCTATCTGTATTCCGTCTGTGCCGCTAAGGGCATTTGAGCTCATGTAGGCATCTTCAGCGCCAAACTCAATCACTTCAAAGAAATCGCTGGCTGAGTATTTTTCTGCGTATGCGCTATGCAGATCCCTTGGATGCGCTTTCTTTTGCAGGCTTTGGGAAAAAATAGGGACGACTACTTCCATTCCGCTATAGAAATCGCAAACGATCGGGTTAAACACCGGCGCATATTCGAGCCCTGCAATGTTTTGCATTTCATTAAGGTGTTTGTGCTTTTGGGCCAAAGCGTACAGCCTTGGAGATGAATATTCAATGCTTCTGCCTTCATCTTCATACTCTGCTATCATCGCTTTGCCGCCGCCGGAGTAGCCGGTGAGCGAAAAGCATGTGAGTTTTGCGCTGCTGCCAAGAAAGCCTGCTTCAATAAGAGGGTAAACAAGAGCAAGAAACCCTGTTGCATGGCAGCCGGGAACGGCAGTGTTTTTCGCGTCGCGTATTGAGTTTTTATGCATTTGTGAAAGCTCCGGAAAACCGTATGCGAATTCTTCAGACACTCTGTGCGCAGTTGAAGTGTCAATGATTCTTGTGTTCGGGTTTTCAACGAGGCTTACCGATTCAATTGCAGCATCGTCAGGCAAGCATAAAAATGCAATATCTGCGCTGTTGAGCATTTTTTTTCGTGCAATTGGATCTTTTCTTTCCTCCTCGGACAAGCCTAATAGCTCAATGCCATCAAAATCGGCCAGCCTTTCATGAATGCGCAGCCCTGTTGTTCCTTGGCTGCCATCAATAAAGATCCTGTTTTTAGTATCCATTTATTGCCTCTCGTAGCCCGCGTTATGAAATATTATGCGTGCTTATGCATAATTATACATTCTATTTTCAGAAAGGCAAGCTTTTTGTTTACTGCTTTTGCTTATATACAGCAAAGATGAATTTGGCGCTGGTGCCTTTGCCCTCGACGGAATCGATGGCAAATTCCCCGCCCATCGCTTTGATTGAAGCGTCTATTATTGAAAGGCCAAGGCCGCTGCCGCCTGTAGTTTTTGATCTGGCGCGATCTACTCTGTAAAAGCGCTCTTTGACCTTGCCAAGGTGCTCTTTCGGGATGCCGGCGCCTGTGTCGCGAACGAAGAGGGCGGCTTTGCCCCGCTCCAGCTCATAGCCGATGGTTATGCGGCTCTCGGGATTTGAATATTTGACAGCATTGTCAATAGCAGCGCGCATAGACTGCTCCAGCAAAACCCTGTCTGCATATATGGCAATATCCCTGCCTCTGCCTTGCTGGACGAATTTATGGCCGGAGCCGAGCATTTCGGCTTCGCTGGCTATTTTTTTGACAAATGGGGCAAGAGAAATTTCATTCATGTTCAGCTCGATATTTCCGCTGCCAAGATTCTGCAGGAAAAGAAGCTTGTCCACAAGCATCCTCATGTTGAGTATCTCATCATTGATAGATGACAGAGACTCTCTGGCAAGCTTTTTGTCATCTAAGCCCCAGCTCGTCAGGATGTCTATATATCCCTGAATGATAGTGAGCGGTATGCGCAGCTCATGGGAAACATCGGAAACAAACCGCTTTTGCTCTTCGAATGCGCTTTCAAGCCTGATAAGCATGTGGTTGAGCTCAATTAAAAGCATATCCACCTCGCTGCTTGAGCTCTCATCAAGCGCAAACGGCATAAGCATGTTCATCTCTGTAACATTTCGCACGGATGCTGCAATGCTTGCAAGAGGCGAAAGCGCCCGCCTTGCAACAAGGCTGCCCAGCCCGAACACGAACCCCATAACGCACATGAGGCAGATGCCGATGGTTGTTGCGACAATCGCTGCGTATAAGTAGTTAAACTGTATGCTGACAACAAAGGATGCAATGGCTATGTAGCCATTAATATATTTTGAAAACGAAAGGTAGTAGTGGGTTTCGCGCTTGTATGAAAACCTCGTTGGCATAGCCTTCTGGGACAGATCCTGGCTATGGGATCTGAAGTCTGAAATTATGCGCAAAAAATCATCATTGTTTGTCTTGTAGGCAGGGCCGTATTGCAGGTACACGCTGATGCTTCGGTTTTCGTTGAGGTAAGCATTGAATTGCGGCGTAAATGCTGCCTGCAGCGACAGCGCAGGGCCGTTCTCCTCTGATTGGCGCGCCAGGGCGCTAAAAGCCATTTCAGAAGCTGTTTGGCTAAACGAAACAAACCGGCTGCGGTTGTATGCAGTAAACCAAACGATACAAGCAAGCAGTGTCAGCAGCAGGCCTACAGCCACTACTGACACTGCCATTACGCTAAAAGATATATTTATGCGCCTGTACAGTTTTTCAGGGTGAAATGCCGCAATTGGCGCGCGGTTTTTTTTAGCGGACGACATAGCCTCTTCCCCTTACTGTTTGAATAAGCTTGTCGCTGTAATTCCTGTCGACCTTGTCGCGAAGGTACTTTATATATACATCAACTATATTATTGCTGCCGTAATAGGCATATCCCCAAACCCTGTCTAGAATTTGCTCCCTGCTTTGCACAAGGTTGTTGTTAAGCACGAGATAATGCAAAAGGTCAAATTCCGTGCGGGAAAGCTCAATTGAATCAGAGCCCCGCTTTACAGAAAAGGAGTTGACATCTATTTCCAGGTCTTTATATGAAAGCACCGGCACGCTGGCGCTGTTTGCCGGTTTTCTGAGGTTCGCCCTGATTCTTGCAAGAAGCTCATCAAAAACAAACGGTTTTTTTATATAGTCATCAGCTCCGGAGTCCAGGCCCTCAATGACATCCTTTGACTTGTCTTTTGCTGAGACAATAAGAATCTTTGTTTCCGAATTAATCTTTTTAAATTTATGGCACAGGCTTATGCCATCGATCTCAGGCAGCATTATATCCAGCAACACAAGGCCTATTGAGCTGTCTGCCTCGAAAAGCTCAAGCGCCTGGGTTCCTGTTTGGGCAAGGCGCGTTTCATAGCCGTTATGGGTAAGCTGAAGGTTTAGTATTCTTTGTATTTTAGTGTCGTCATCTACTATCAATATAGTATCTTTGCTCATTTTGGCCTCAATGCTTTAAAAGACGCCGTAAGTGCGCTATAATATTATACAATATTCTAACGCTTGAAAAGAAGGGGTGATGCTTTGAAATTCATACATGCAGCCGACTTCCATCTGTGTTCAGGTTTCATAACCACAGCGCTAAAATCTGAAATTGCCAACGCCCATCGCGAACAGTTATGGGATACATTTCACAATATTATAAGCACCTGTGAGAAGGAAAATGCTGACATTCTCCTTTTGCCTGGAGATATTTTTGAAGCGGCATATGCCCGTGTGTCTGACATTAAGCGCATAATTGATGCCTTATCCTCTATTCCAAGCACTCGAGTTTTTATCGCACCAGGCGATGCAGACTCCCTAATCGGGGAATCATACTACAATATAGTGCAACTACCGCAGAATACGCATATCTTTAGGCAATATGAGGAAGTGTACATACCTGAGCTCAACACTTCGGTACATGGGTTTGGATGGGAAAAAAACCGTTATGCTGAACTGCCGTTTTCATTTAGGCCGCTTGATAAAGATAGAATTAATCTCTTGTGCCTTCACTGCGATCTTACAAACAGTTCAGACTATCTGCCGATCAGTGAGGAAATGCTTGCGTCGATAGGCTTTGACTATGCCGCTCTCGGGCATGTCCATAAAGCTACGCAAGTGAAGAACAACATTTTTTATTCAGGGAGCCCAGAGCCGCTGAACTTTGGCGAAGAAGGCCGGCATGGGTATGTTACTGGCGTTTTCGAGGAAAAGAAGCTTTCACTGTCATTTATGGTCTCTAACAGGCGAGAATTTGCAACGCTTCAGCTAAAGATAACCTCGGACATGAACGAAGAGCTAATTAAGTCCCAAGTGAGACAAGCCTGCGGAGACGGCATGCCAAAGCATGTTTACAGGCTTGTATTTACCGGAATAAAGCATCCTTTAATTGATATCACTGAGATAATGGATGATTTCATGGATGATTTTTACAGTGTTGACTATTACGACCGAACTGTTCCTGATTACGATATAAAAAAGATTTATCAGGACAACAAAGACAATATAATTGGCAAATTTATATACTCTTTGACCCAGGATGCCACAAAAGACCCTATCGCGTACAAGGCGCTTTTATCCGGCCTTGAAGCGCTGCTTTACAGGCAAGAAGGAAGCTTAAAGGAAAACGTATGATAATTAATGAGCTTTACCTCATAGCTTTTGGCAAGTTTATTAATAAGAAGGTGTCTCTCAAGCCAGGGCTCAACTTGATATATGGCGGAAACGAATCTGGAAAGACGACTATGCATAAGTTTATTGAGGGCATGTTTTTCGGATTTTTCAAACCGTACTCAAAAAACAAGCTTTACACTCTCGACTATGCGAAATTTACGCCATGGAATGGTCAGGACTACAAAGGCGTCATTGTCTATGAGAAGAATAACAGGCGCTACCGCCTTGAGAGAAGCTTCTCCAAAAACAATGAGAGCATCAAGCTGTATGACGATGTCAGTGGAGCTGACCTGAGCGACATGCTCGATTTCGACTTCTCCTACAAAATGCCAAAAGCAAATAAGCACATACCAATAAACAATGTGCTGTTTAAAAACACCGTTTCGATTGGCCAGCTATCCAATATTACAGACAAGGGGCTGGTTAAGGAAATAAGCGATCTGTTTGCAGACACGAGCGGCACCCATTCATCAGGCGTTTCGCTTAAAGCGGCAATTGAGCAGCTGCAAAGCAAAATTGCAATAATCGGTTCCCACTCCTCCCCGAAAACAGTGCTTGGCAAAGATGCCCTAAGGCTTTCAGAACTTGAGGAAGAGCGGGTTGCCGCTGAGGAAGCGCATGAAGAAAACAAACAGCGCTACATAGAAATAAGCAGGCTTGAAAATGAGCTGAGGTCCTCTCAACAGCAAAAAGGCGAAGCCAGCGAGCTGAAAGAAAAGCTGCGCCTCTCGCAGATGCTCTCGCGGCATGAAAAGTATATGGCTCTTCAGTCAGAAAATGAAGGGCTTGATGAAGCAATTAATTCACACGCAGAAATAAGCGAAGAAGCCGCAAACGAGTTTGACAAAGCAAACATACAGCTGGAAATAGCCACAAAGCAGCACAGCGAGCTTCTTAGCCAAAGAACAGAGATCGAGCGCGCAGTCAGCGTTTACGAGACGCAGCTTGAGCAGGCGAATGCTTCGGTTACAAATTCATCCATTGACGGCATGCTCGAAGACAAGGCAATTCTTGACAATTCGCTAAGAAAGATCGAAGCCCTTACAGCCGAAAAGAATGCCAACGAAGACACAACAATAGAATCCCGGTATGAAAAGATAAGAAAGCAGCAAAAGCTGTTTAGCTTCAGCGGAACAATCGCCAGCATAATCGCTGTGTTTGCAATAATACTGTTTTTCCCGCTTGAGCACACTTATCTGCTATATGCCGGCATAATAAGCGCAATAGCAGGAATATCCCTGCTCGGGATGTGGGCTGTCTCAAACAGGCGCCGAAATAAAATCGAAGACGAGTTTGAGAAATATGACACCGTGATGAGCAGGACTATGAATATGCTTCTCATGTGCGAGCTGGACATTGAGCAGATAAGAAGCAAGTACGGCACCAAGAGCGTGAAGGAGCTTGTAGACTACTTAACCGGCTCCCAAGACATCAACAGCCGCATTACTGAGATGGAAACACAGATCTCAGTAAGCATGGGCTCGCTAAATGACATAAATGAGCGCATTATTTCAGTAACTGAGGAAATTGACGAACTGACAGCGCGAATTTCGCAGATAGTCAGCCATGCAGGGGCCCCAAGCATAGAAAGCTTTAAATACGCTGTCATGTCCATAAAAGAAAAGGCAGTAGCCAAAGCAAGGCTTGAGTCCAACTTAAAGAATATGGAAAACCTGCTCGCCGGAATGCCTGTGAAAGCCCTGCAGCAGGAAGCAGCAAAGGCGCTTGAATATGGAATCGAGCCAAGCTCATCAGAGGCTGTATCGCTTGATATTGCCCTTGAGCAAAACTCAGACGAGATCCTCAGAATAAGCGGCGAGATAGCTGCGCTGCGCGCCAACATCGCCCAGACTGAAAGCTCTGTGCGGCAGCTAAACGAAATAGTCGAAGAAATCGTAAAAACAAAGAGCAGGATTGGGGAATTCGAAGCAGACTTAAAGAGCTATACTCTCGCAATCGAAAAGATTGAGCTTCTCAGCAAAGACATACAGCATACATTCGCTGACGCGTTCAATGAGTATGTATCAAATATGATTTCTGAGATAACTAAAGGAAAGTATACCCGCGTCCAGGTCAATGACAACATGCAGATAAAAGTTGAAGATCAGGAGCTTGGCCAGCTTATCGATATTTCCTCGCTCTCAGGCGGAACAATTGACCAGCTGTACTTCTGTGTGCGTTTTGCAATAATGGATTTAATAATCAAGGATAAGACGATCCCTGTATTCCTTGATGACTGCATGCTGCAATACGACGATCAGAGGCTGTCAAATATTCTCAACCTCCTGTATGAAAAGTCAAAAGACCGCCAGATCATCATCTTTACATGCCGCAAAGCGGAAAAGCTTGCGCTTGACGAAAAGAACTATTACTACAACTTTGTAAACCTGTCGAAAACAGCGCAGCCGCGCAGGCAGGCAGAAAGCAATTTGATTAGCATAAATTAGCATGGCACAAATAACAGTTGGAGTGTCCGGCGGCGTAGACTCAGCCGTTGCCGCGCATTTGCTAAAAGAAGCCGGCCATAGCGTTACGGCAGTATTTATGAAAAACTGGGACGAGCCCGGCTGCCCGGCTGAGCAAGACTATATTGACGCAAGATCGGTATGCCTAAAGCTGGGCATACCATTTTATTCAGTCGGCTTCGAAAAAGAATACTGGGATCGTGTTTTCGAAAATTTCCTGTATGAATACAAGATGGGCAGAACTCCCAATCCTGATGTATTGTGCAACAAAGAAATAAAGTTTGCAGCTTTTTGGGATTATGCGCACTCATGCCTGGGCGCTGAGAAAATAGCTACAGGCCATTACGCCAGGATCGCCTTTGACGGAGAGCGCCACAGCCTGCTAAAGGGAGTTGACGAGCGCAAAGACCAAAGCTATTTCTTAAGCTTTTTGTCTGAGAAGCAGCTTGCCAAAGCAATCTTTCCTCTAGGCGAAATGCAAAAGAGCGAAGTGAGGCAAATTGCTGGCAAGCTTGGGCTTAGTGTAGCCGGCAAGAAGGATTCTACCGGGATATGCTTTATCGGCGAAAGGAATTTTCGCGAATTTTTGTCAAGGTACCTGCCTGCCCAAAAGGGCGATATCATAGATGCTGACTCCGGAGAAAAGATAGGCGAGCACAATGGGCTGATGTACTACACTATCGGCCAGCGCAAGGGCCTTGGCATTGGCAACAGAGGCGGAGGCGAGCGCTGGTATGTTGTATCAAAGGAGCTGGAGAGCAATGTTCTCTTCGCAGCTGAAGGCGAGGCAAACCCGAGGCTGTTTAGCTCCGGCTTTACTTCAGGCGAGGTTCATTTTGTCAACCCCATGCGCCCCCAAATCGTAAGATGCACTGTAAAGCACCGCTATATGCAGGCTGAAACCCCTGCGAGCGTTCGCATACAGCCAAATCATGTGTCCGTTGCCTTTGACGCTCCGCAAGCGGGGGTTGCGCCCGGCCAGGTGGGAGCTTTTTACATGAATGAAACATGCTTGGGCGGTGCTATAATTGGAAAGTCGATTGAGCTTGCACAAAACTAAAAGTTATTTCTGAAGTATGGAAAGGCGGATAATATGAATAAGAGATCTATCGGGCTTGCTATTGGAATAATCGCGCTTTTGCTTGCGGGCTGCCAGGCATTCACAGCCCATGAAAAAGCGTATTCCGCCCTTGTTGGCTCTTGGGAGCTGGACAGCGTGTATGTCAACGCAAGGCCTGTATCGTATAACAAAACGCGCATTGCATTTAGCAAAGACGGCAAAGGCACTATTATCGAGCAAATAGTAACCAAGGAAGAAACCGTCAATGATGATGGCGAAGTTATATCGCCTGCTGAAACAGATGCATCAACAACCACTTTTCAAGTCAGCAACACTAACGCAGATGACGGAAAGATAGTGCTCACAATGCAAGACGGCACTGTAGAGCGGTATGATTTTTCAGTAGACAAGCCTGCAGGCACCATGCATTTGCTCGCCAACACCGATGATGGAGGCGTTAAGCACTTTATCTATGTTGATGCAGCTATAGCAAGCAGCACATCCCGTTAACGCGCTGGCAAACAGGCTGCTTTGCTGTTTTACTCTGCGAGCAGCTTATCATACAGCTCAACGCCTCTCACAAGCACACTTTGGTCAAAGTCAAACTTCGGGGAATGCAAGGCGTGGCTATGGCTTTCAGATCCGTCATTTATGCCAAGCAGCACGTAAAGGCTTGGCACTTTTTGCGCAAAGTATGCAAAGTCTTCTGCCAGCATTTGCACAGGCGCTTCCTGTATGCCTGCAGCAATTTGCCCTTGCCTGAAAATCTCGGCATCGTTAATCAGGCACGGATAGAAATACACAGGGCTAAAAGAGCATTTCACTCCAAATGCCAGCCCGATTCCATCGCAAATTTCATATATTCTGCCAATAACAGCCTTTTTTGATTCTTCAGAAAATGTCCGCAAGGAGCCTTCCAGAAAAGCTGTTCCTGCTGTTATGTTAAGCCGCTCGCCTGCCCCCATCCTCCCAAGCATTAGAACGCCATTGTCAAGCGGCGAGAGCGCCTTGCTTGTCAGGCTCGAGAGCGCTATTGCCAAATGCGACACTGCAAGCAGCGCATCCTTGCCATTCTCAGGCTGGGCTCCATGGGCAGCTTTGCCCTCAACGCTAAAGTATAGCTCGACGCTGTCAGCAAAAAACGCTCCGGCCTTGCTGTAAAACCCGCCCATCTGAAATGACGGGTGGAGATGAATGCCGTAGGCTCGGCCAACCGCGTATTTCTCCAAAATGCCCTCACTTATCATTCTCTGAGCGCCGCCAGGGCCTTCTTCAGCCGGCTGAAACATTAATAGAATATTATGCGCCGGCGATACAGCGCCCTCAACTACTGCTTTTGCATAAGCAAGCGACATGGCCATATGAGCGTCATGGCCGCATGCATGCGCATATCCTGCGTGCTGTGAGGCGAAAGCCAGCCCCGTCTCCTCATTCAGCGGAAGCGCATCCATATCAGCCCTAATAGCTGCCGTGCTGGCTTTGGCCAAATCTATATAGCAAACGGCCCCTGTGCCCGCTGACTCTTGTGGGTCAAGCCCTAAGCTTTTCAGGTAGCCCATAACAAATGCCTGTGTCTTAAACTCGTGCAGAGCCGGTTCAGGCATGGCATGCAGAGCTTCTCTTAGCTCTATGGCCTCTGTTGCATATTTTTCTGAAAGCATAATACCACCTTTTACTCAAGCTTATTTGATGCAGCGCCAGGCTGCTTTGCGAAATAGTTGCTAACCGCATAATTAAATGCATCCATTATAAAAGCGTTAGCCTCTTTGCCTACTTTTGTAAACTTTCCAAAGATGTCAAAAGCGTGAAAGCAGCCTTCAAACACCTTAAATCGAACCTCGATTCCGTTTGCGCGCAGATTCTCAACGTAAGCTATGGTTTCATCGTGAAATGGATCAAGGCTTCCAACAAAGGTTGCAGCAGGGGGAAGGTTTTCATAGCTGTGCGCTCTGGCTGGAGCAGCGTATGCAGATACATTGCCTGTTTCGTAAGCTTCGGCCAGGTATTGCTGCCAGGCCAGGCTATTGGCATCTGAGTCCCATACAGGCGCTTCATTGCCAGTGTTTGAGGCTGTTGGCCGATCATCAAGCATCGGGTATAAAGGCATTTGAAATGCCACGCTGACCTCACCCCTGTCACGCGCGCAAAGGCATATCGCTGCAGCAAGCCCTCCGCCGGCGCTGTCGCCGCCAACGAAAATCTGCTCGGAATTCATGCCATATTTTTCTCCGTTCCTTGACAGCCACAGCAGCGCTTCATAGCCATCGTCAAATGCAGCCGGGAATGGCTTTGTGCCTGAAAGGGTATAATCAGGCGCAACGGCAATGCATTTGCTTGCCTCGATGAATTTCCTGATAAATGGCTCGTCTTGCTCCGGAACGCCAAGGGCATAGCCTCCGCCATGCAGCCATAGCAGCCCCGGCACGCCCCGGCTTGCTTTGCGCGGGCCATATACGCAAAGCCTGAGGCTTGTTCCGTCTTTTCGCTTTATATATACCTGTTCATAGCTAAGCTTGCTGCTTGCCTTCCCAAGAAGCCTTGAGGATATTGGGGCTGGCGATTTAAGGCTTTCTTTTGTATATTTCGGCAGCATTATTTTAATTGCCTGCGCAGCCACCCTTAGATCAGGGTGGATCATTGACATTTTTATACCCATTAATTCCTGTCTGCCCCTTTGCAGCTTTTATATGTACATATAGAATATATTTATTCTTTCAGCATTGCAATTTAGACAGCAAAAAAAATCAAGGGAACAGTTTGCTGTTTATTTTTGGTTGCTTCCCCAATCAACCATAAATGGTATACTTAAATAAGCCTTACAGAATAATTAAAAGGAGGCAGTTGTGAAAGTTATATTAACATCAGGAGGCACCTACGAAAACATTGACGAGGTGCGGGCAATAACAAACAGCTCAACCGGAAGGATAGGCGTAAGCATTGCAGATGCGCTGCTTAAGTATGATGAAATAGAAACAATCTACTATATTTGCGGGAAACTGTCAGTTTCGCCTCCCGAATCAAGCCGAATAAGCGAGATTAGGATCACTGACGTAGACAGCTACCAAAGCGAGATAGAAAAACTTCTTATGCAAGGCGGTATTAGCGCTGCCATTTTGAGCATGGCAGTAAGCGACTATAAAGTTTCTGCTGTGACAAACCTTGATTGCGCTGCACAGTCATACCTGCAATTAACAAATGCAGAGCCGGTTAATTTGGAAGAGGCGAAAGCCGCATTAAGGCAGGCATTGTATACAACACCCGAAATATACCAAGGCACAAAGATCTCCTCATCTGAAGAGACGCTGATACTCAGCCTGTCACAAACGCCAAAAGTGATCACAAGAATCAGGGAGCTGGCACCGGAGTTGGTTCTTGTTGGCTTCAAGCTGCTGGACAGCGTTGAGCCGGCAGCGCTTCAAAGCGCAGCAAAAACGCTTATGGACAACAACAGCGCTGATTTTGTATTTGCGAACGATAAAGCCGAAGTAACTTACCAAAACCATGCCGGCTATCTCATGTCCTCAGACGGCAATTGGGAAAGGCTTGAGGGCCGGGAGGCTATTGCCCGGGCAATAGCGCAAAGTGTTGTAAACAAAGCAAAGGAGAGAGAATAATGCCAAGAATTTTATTGGGCGTCACAAGCAGCATTTCTGCATACAAGGCTATAGACATTGCCAACTGGCTGACAGGCATGGATGCTGAGGTAGATACGATTATTTCAAAGCATGCGCTGCAGCTTGTTACGCCGCTTTCTATACAGACCCTGACAAAGCGCAAAGTTTATGTTGATATGTTTGATGAGAGCTTTTATCCGGATGTGCGCCATATATCGCTGGCGCAAGCTTGCGACTTATGCCTTATTGCCCCGGCGACTGCAAATATCATTGGAAAGCTCGCCAACGGCATTGCCGACGACATGCTCTCAACAGTGGTAATGGCTATACCAAAAGATACGCCAAAGTATATCGCGCCTGCTATGAATACCAACATGTACCTTAATTCAATAGTGCAGGAAAATATCGAAAGGCTTAAAGCGCATGGCTATACGTTTATTGGGCCAAAAGAGGGAAGGCTTGCATGTGATGACGTTGGCGTAGGCGCACTCGAATCCGCTTCAAAAATAGTTGAAATAGTAGGCAGCATATTAGGCTTGAGCAGAAAAGAGTAAGCGCCTCATTGCACTGCTTGCTGCTTTTGCATCAAATATAGCTCAGGCTTTCAAGAAAAGGCACAATATAGTGCAGGGCCCTTCCGTTATGGATATAGGAGCTGTGGCTTTCGCCATTCAAAACAGCCATCTTGCTGCCCTGGATATGCCTGGCTATGGCTTTAGTGTGGGCTAAAGGGATAATATCCCTTGAGCCGGTTAACAGCAATGTAGGCGCTTTGATTTCAGCAAGGCTGCTGAGCGGTATGTGCGGCTCGTTTAGCAGCAGCGCCAACTTGCTCTCAGGCGCCCTATTGTAATCCCTTTTGGCCATTCTTCTGAACCTGGGGCTTACCCCGTCCGGTATGGTGTTTGCGCCGGCAGCGATAAGCGCTGATACAAGCTGCGGGTATTTTATTGCCATCATCAACCCTATTATTGCTCCGTCGCTAAAGCCAAGCACTGCCGGCTTCTCAAGACCGGCAATTCTAAGCGCTTCGGCTATCGACTCCATCATTGAATCATAGTGCAGCGCCTCCGGCTCACTGCTTAAGCCATGCGCAGGGCTGTCAAAGGCATAGCATTCCCAGTGAATTGAAAGCCGGCTTATTAGCGCATCGAATTTTGTATGATCTCCTCCGTTGCCATGCAGCAGCACGAGCGGCTTTCCCCATCCGGTAATTTTATAGTAAATCGTGTCGCCGAAAGATTTTACAAATGGCATGGCTTCTCCAATCATTTATTGCTAAGCATGTCGCTGCCTATTGGAATATGTCGAATATAATGCTATCATTTGGCAAGGCATAACATGGATACCAATAATCACTCTAGCATATTGTACAGTTTTTTTGAGCCGTTCTATAGACTGTTCAGGCCGGTTTTTTTGCCGCTTGCAGTTATATTAATCGCAACAGCGATTCTGAACATGCATGAAGCATGGCTGTATGCTGTTGCGTGGAAAAAGCTGCACAAGCTTTTTCCCAACCCGTGGCGGGTTTCTGCAAAGAAGTTTCTTGATGCGAAAGCGTCAAGGAAGTTTAAGGCTGCCTATAACTTCCCTGGCGTATACATTATAAAAAACAAAACAAGAAGAATGGGGTATGTGGGCCAGGGCGTCAAAATTCTAGACAGGGTTAGCAGCCATTTTTCTGGAAATGGCAATAAAGAGATATATGATGATTTCAAAAAGAGGCACCGTTTTGTTATTAAGCTCATTTCGCTTGAGGGAAGCGGCTATAAAAGCCTGAATGAGCTTGAGCGCTATAATATTGCCAAATACAATTCATATGTGAAGGGCTACAATAAAACAAGAGGCAACGCTTAAGCGCCGCCTTATTTCCCGGGCTCTCTATTTGGCGCTGCTAGCTTTTTGAGTAGCTGCCAATATAGTCAAGCACACACTGTATGTCGCCTTTATACGGATAGGCAACCCCTTTGTAGGTGATGGACTTCTCGTCCCCTTTGCCAATGATAGCTATAATATCGCCGGGGTTTGCTTCATCCAGAGCTGCAGATATTGCCTCTTCCCTATCCTCTATCAGGCTGTAGCCAACATCTGATGGAATATGGATGATCATCTGCTGCGCTATATCAATGAATTCTTCATCAGCCGGATCTTCGTTTGTGATATAGCAGTAGCTTGAGTACCTGGCAACTACTTCAGTGAGCTCTTTTCGCCTGTTAACTCCCTTGTTTCCGGGGCATCCATATACTGTTTTTATGTTTTTGCCGGGATAGGCTTTTTCAACTGCGCTAAAGAACTCCGATGCGCTTAGCCTGTTGTGCGCGTAGTCAATGATAACCGGGCATCTAAAGCCGCTGACAATTTCGCTGCGGCCTTCAACTTGCGTTCTTAGAAAGCCTTTATTAATGTCTTCATCGCTTAAGCCTAAAATCAGGCATAATGACGCTGCTGCAGCTGCATTTTTCACATTATACTCGCCAAAAATCGAGAAGCTGTATACATGCCTTTCAGGGGCTTCTTTTGTATTGTCCCACATACCAAAGCTGTAAATGCTTCCGGCTTGCTCAAGGCTGTCTATATAAAAATCGCAGGGCATTTCAAGCCCGAATGTGTATAATTTTTTGCTTGCAAGATCATTGGCTACCTTCGGATAGCGATCCAGCAGATCCTTATACGCTATCACGCTGTCGCATTGCTGCATAAGCTGAATCTTTGCATCAAGGTACTCGCCAAAGTTTGCATGCTCAAATGGCGAAATATGATCACTGTCTATATTTGTAAAAATTCCATAGCTGAACTCTAAGCCGTACAGCCTGTCGTCTTTTGCGGCTTGGCTGGACGCCTCAATAACAATGCTCTCCACGCCATTATCTATTGCGCGGCTTATAATTTTAAGGGTGTCAACAGATTCCATCGTTGTGTTGTGGTTGGGGTGAGCGCCCTCTGCGATGCCATCGTTATAGCCTACTGATGAAGTGCACGCGGCCTTTCCGGGCCTTGCCTGGTTTAGCGCTTCAAACAGAAGCCGCGTTGTTGTCGTCTTTCCTTTTGAGCCTGTTACAGCAATCAGGCAAAGATCGCCCATGCCTGCGCCGTATGCCGCTTTTGCGATAACAGCAGCGGCCTTGCGCACATCGTTAACAATAAAAGCGCTTGCGCCGCCGGAAAAGGCCTGCTCGCTTACAAAGCATGTTGCTCCGTTTGCCAGTGCCTGCTCTAAGTACTCATGCTTAAAATGCCTGCCTTTGCATATAAACAAAGTGTTTTCTTTTACATCATTTGAGTTGTACGAAATATAGCTGAAGCTCTGATCATATGCAGGCGCGCTTACCAATAAGCCGTTTTCGCTAAGCTTGTCCGAAATCGTTTTTGCATCAATAAGTGCTGTTATAGGCGCCTTGTTTTCCATTAAAATTCTCCAAACATTTATGCCATTAAGAATACATTAGAGCATCTATAGCTTTTTTTGGCTTTTATAATAATCTGCTTTGGTTCTTTTTAGGCAGATATTTATATACCTTATATATTGTACAGCTTACACAAGAATTTCCACAGCAATTATAGGCAATTTGCTATGATTATTTCATGTATATATCTTCTGTTTAAAAAATAATTTTATTAGCTATATAATATTTATATTTACGGGTTTGCTAATATGAAATTAATGTTAATACAGCCATTTCAACTGCACTGAGAGCAATTTACCCCATTTCGGCCTTGTCTAATGCTAAAATGTTCCAAATGAAAAAAGTTGGCATATTGCTTTCTGGAAGAGCAGCACGAAAAAATGTTATGCCGGGCGCTTATTGGCGCCCGCACCGCCTGGAATCTAAAAAGCGCACTTTTGCAAGCTTTTTCAAGGCTGGCAAGTGCGCCTAATGATTGTAAGAAATGCCGGCCCACACCGCTAACCTTTGCATTAAGGCGCGAAAGGAACGCGGCACATTTTATAATTTCGAATAATTTATTTTGCTACTTTTGCATACCTGCCAATATAGTCAAGCACAGACTGCATGTCGCCTTTGTATGGGCTGGATACCCCTTTGTATGTGATAGTCTTTTCATCGCCTTTGCCTATAATTGCGATAATATCGCTAGGCTCAGCGCTTTCAAGCGCAGCAATTATAGCTTCTTCCCTATCCTCAATAAGGCTGTAGCCAACACCCTCGGGTATGTGGCGCACCATTTGGCTGGCAATATCAGCAAATTCTTCGTCTGCCGGATCCTCATTTGTTATGTAGCAGTGAATTGAATATTGCGCAACCACTTCTGTGAGCTCTTTTCGCCTGTTAATGCCCTTGTTGCCAGGGCAGCCAAAAACTGTTTTTACAGTTCTTTCCGGAAAAGCTTTTGTGACTGCTTTGAAAAGCTCAGAAGCGCTTAGCCTGTTATGGGCATAGTCTATGATAATCGGGCATTTGTAGCCTTCAACAATTTCGCTTCTGCCTTCCACTTGAGTATTTTGAAAGCCATCGTTGATGGCTTCGTCGCTTACGCCTAAAAGCAGGCACAAAGCTGCTGCTGCTGCTGCGTTCTTGACGTTGTACTCCCCAAATATTGAGAAGCTGTAAGTATGCCTTACCGGCCTGTCTTTGGTATTGTCCCATAAGCTGAAGCGATATCCGCAGTCAGTTTGCTCAAGGCTGTCGACATAAAAATCGCATGGCATTTCCAGGCCGAATGTATAGATATTTTTTCCTTTCAGCTCCATAGCGATAACAGGGTAGGCATCCAGCAGATCCTTGAATGCAATAACACTGCCGCATTGCTGCATGAGCTGTATTTTTGCGCTCAGGTATTCCTCAAAGTCAGCATGCTCAAACGGCGATATGTGATCGCTGTCGATATTTGTAAAGATCCCATAGGCAAAATCAATGCCATGCAGCCTGGCATCTTTGGCTGCTTGGCTTGAGGCTTCAACAACCATGTGCTTAACGCCATTGTCTATGGCATTTCGTATTACCTTGAGAGTGTCAAGGGACTCCATTGTGGTGTTGTGGTTTGGGTGGGCGCCTTCTGAGCGGCCATCATAATACCCTACTGATGAAGTGCAGGCAGCTTTGCCAAGGCTGGAGCGGCTTAGAGCTTCAAATATCAGGCGCGTTGTAGTCGTCTTTCCCTTGGAGCCTGTCACTGCGATAAGGTTAAGGCCGCTTATGCCAGTTCCATATGCTGCTTTTGCTATCACTGCAGTAGCCTTGCGCACATCGCTGACTATGAATCCCGGAGCAGCATCCGATATGCTTTCCTCGCTGACATAGCAGGTTGCCCCGTTGGCCAAAGCCTGCTGCAGGTACTCTTGCCTAAAGTGCCTTCCTTTGCATATAAATAGAGTGTTATCTCTAATGTCATTTGAGTTGAATGAGATATAGCCGAAGTCTTGGTCGCAAAGGGGAGCGCTTAATAATAATCCGTTTTCATCAAGTTTTGCCAAAAGCGTTTTAGTATCAATCAGTGCCGTCTTTTCAGGCGCTTTGTTTTCCATTCATAATACTCCGTAGTCAATGTTTCTTCGTGTGCTTGCCATTTGCCAAGTATTGGCCTTGTTTACAAGCTAGCCAATGCTATCGTGCAAGTATTCCCTATACTTATTAAAATCAGCAATCTTAATCTTTGTTGTTATAAGAGTGCCTTCCGGGAGGTATTCCTGGTTTATAACAGCTGTTTCCTCGTTTAGCTTGGAGACAATATCGCCCCTGCTGTATGGGATTAGCACCCGAGCCTCTATTTCCCCGGCAAATATCCGCCTTGATACTTCATCAAGCAAAAGGCCGATATTTTCGCCTGTAAGGGCCGATACAGCCAGAGCCTCTGATGCAGGCCAGGATTCAGGCCTGCCTGCAATGTCAATCTTGTTATAAACATCAATTCTTTCGTTTGCTGATGCTCCAATCTCCTCCAGAGTTTTTTCTACCGTTTCTATCTGGAATCTGTAGCCTTCAAAAGATGCGTCGATTACGTGGATAAGCAGGTCGGCATTTTTTGCTTCATCCAGCGTTGCCCGAAATGCGTTTATTAGCGCATGCGGCAGCTTGCTAACAAATCCAACGGTATCTACGAGCAAAAAAACCTTCCCATCGCCCAAGTCGATTCTCCTGCTATAGGCATCCAGTGTTGCAAAAAGCTTATTTTCCTCAATAACCGGCATTCCAGCGCTATCAGAAATGCGCATTATCTGATTGGCCATTGCGGATTTCCCTGCATTTGTGTAGCCTACAAGCGCAACTTTTGGCAGCTCGCTTTTGCTCCTTTGGGAAGACTGCACCTGCCTGTTTTCATCTGCTTCTTTAAGCGCTTGCTTTATGTCGATTATTCTGCGGCGTATATGCCGCCGGTCTGACTCAAGCTTCTTCTCGCCCGGGCCCCGTGTCCCAATCCCGCCGCCAAGCCTGGACAGCGACTTGCCAAAACCTGATAGCCTGGGCATTCTATAAGTCAGTTGGGCCAGCTCAACCTGCAGTTTGCCCTCTTTTGATATTGCCCTGCTGGCGAAAATATCAAGTATAAGCATTGTTCTGTCAATAACTTTGGAATCAAGCCTGTCTTCAAGGTTTCTTAGCTGCGTTCCCGAAAGCTCATCGTCGCATACAGCGACATCGGCTTCCATTCCATGAATCAAATCGCCTAATTCCTCAACTTTGCCTTTGCCAAAGTAAGTGGCTGCTACGACAGAGCTGCGCTTTTGCGTCATCACAGCTACAGCCTCAATGCCCGCTGCTTCGCAAAGCAGCTTAAGCTCCTCCAGCGATCTGCCAGCCTCATCGTCTGTTATCGAAAAGAGTACAGCTCTTTGCGGCTCTTGGCTGTTTTCCATTTGCGTATTGTTTTCCATTATGCACCTTTCCTAGCTATCTGATGCCAGCCTATAATTTAGGCGCTATAATCATTGATTGCCATATTGATAGTATATTATTCGATGCCAGTCTCATAATAAAGCTGCCATATTTTAATAATGAAGCCCAAATTTCCTAGTGCATAAGTATATCCTAAAAAACAATCAGCTTTCACTGTGCCCTATATAGCGGGCTTATAGTGAAAGCTATTTAGCGTTTTATCGGCTTTAGCCGATATTTTAATTTACCAGCAGCTCTGTTGACAGTGCAGTTCTGTTTGTATAAAGAGGTTTTGCCTACTGTGCCATTTGCATTGGTTGTGGTATGTGCAATTAAAGCTTTTTTCATCAGATATACGCGCCAATTCGTCTGGCTATGCAAACAGAGGTACGCGGTTTCCTTATTTTTTTCGCTGCTCCTCAGCCAAGCTAAGACAGCCTTTAGGCCGCAGCTGCAGCAATTGCTGCCCTTGATAGCAGGCAGTTGCTTAAGCGCCTTAGTGCAACGCTATGCTATATGCAACAGCTATCTATCTATATTATACATGCATTCAAGGCAACTATTGGCCTTGCTGCACAAATTTTTCTCTTTTGCATGAATATAGTATTAATGTACATATTGCGCAAAAATATTCTAGCATAAGCTGTCGTTATCTGATATTTATCTATATATGTCCTCCGATCTGTATTAAATTGGCAAGCAAGGCGCAATTCAGCTAAAAGGGAAATGGCAGGCAACGCTGCGGTCGCCTTTTATCTCAAGGGCTGGCTCAAGCTCTGAGCAAATGCCCTTTTTATACGGGCACCTGGTATGAAAACGGCAGCCGCTTGGAGGGTTTATCGGGCTGGGCATATCGCCGAGCAGCACATCCTTGTCTTTGCGCTGTGTTGGATCAGCTTTAGGCACGGCTTCAAGCAGTAGCTTCGTATACGGATGCCTGGGCGAACCAAAGATTTCATTTGTATTTCCGATCTCGCAAACTTTGCCTAAAAACATTACACAGACTCTGTCTGAAATATAGCGCACAACAGACAAATCATGGGATATGAACATGTAGGAGAGCTGCAGCATTTCCTGAAGCTCAACTAAAAGGTTGATTATTTGCGATTGAATTGAAACATCCAGCGCTGATACAGGCTCATCGCAAACAATATACTGCGGCCTTAAGGCCAGGGCTCTGGCAATGCCTATGCGCTGCCTCTGCCCTCCTGAGAACTGGTGGGCATAGCGCGATGCAAGGCTGGAGCTGATGCCGCACATTTCGAGCAGATGCATAGACTCTTGCATCGCCTGGGCCCTGCTGCTGTAAACCTTATGGGCGAGCAGCGGCTCTGCAACTATCTCAAGGGCCCTCATTCTGGGATTTAGCGAGCTGTATGGGTCTTGAAATATTATCTGCATCTTGCTGCGCATTCTTTTCATATCGCTGCCAGACAGGCTGCCTAGCTCAATGCCATCGATATATACGCTTCCTGAAGTTGGCTTTAGCAGGCCGATAGACAGCCGCCCAATAGTAGATTTGCCGCATCCGGACTCCCCTACCAGAGCGAACGTTTCGCCTCGATTGATTTCAAATGAAACGCCGCTTACAGCCTGCACGCTGGCCGCGCGCATAAAGCTGATGCCTTCAGGCTTAATCGAGAACTCCTTTACAAGGCTGTCCGCTTTTACAAACGCCAAATTGCTCATAGCGCAACGCCTTTCGAGTACAGCAGGCATCTGGCTTTTCTGGCCTCTGAGATTTTTTCCAAGCCAGGCTTCAAAGTATAGCAAGCGCTTGTTGCTATATCGCATCTTGGGCAGAAGCTGCAGCCGGGCGGCAGGCTGGCCAGATTGGGAACAGAGCCTGGTATTGCATGAAGCTTTTCCCTGTGCTCGCCCAGCATTGGCAGTGATTTTAAAAGGCCTTGTGTGTACGGGTGTTTTGGCTCAGCAAACAGTTCAAATACAGGAGCTTGCTCCATGATTTGGCCTGCATACATTACATATACATAGGAGCACAGCTCTGCTATTATGCCGAGATTATGGGTTATTAAGATTATTGATGTATTGCTGGCCGCTTGCATGCCTTTCATAAGCTTTAGTATCTGTGCTTCGATTGTTACATCAAGTGCAGTCGTAGGCTCGTCGGCAATCATAAGGGCAGGCTTAAGCGCAAGCGCCAAGCCTATCATTACCCTCTGGCGCAGCCCGCCGGAAAGCTGGTGCGGATAAGAGTTGTACCGCCTTTGTGCATCAGGAATGCCAACCTCCTGAAATATCTGCACAGTGCGCTCTTTTGCCTCAGCCCTGCTTGCTTTAGTATGCAGGATCAAAGATTCGCTAACCTGTTTTCCTACTTTCATCGTTGGGTTAAGAGAGCTCATCGGCTCCTGAAAAACCATAGAGATCTTATCGCCTCTGATCGATCTCATCTGGCGCTTATTCATGCCCAGCAAGTCGGCGCCTTCAAAAAGCGCCTGGCCATCAACTATCTTGCCCGCTGCCGGCAGCAGCTGCAGCACTGACATAGCCATCATGCTCTTGCCGCAGCCGGATTCGCCAACTATGCCTACTATTTCGCCTTTTAAAACTGAAAGGCTTACGCCGTTCACAGGCACGATCGTTCCAGCTTTGGTCTTTATGTGCGTTGTCAGCCCTTTTATCTCAAGTACGCTTTGCATTGCGCATCATCCTCACTCGCTCATAAACGGGTCCAGTGCATCACGAAGGCCGTCACCCAAAAAGTTAAACGATATTACCAGCAAAAGCACTGCTATTCCCGGGGCTATAGCGACCCATGGCTGAGAAAACAAAAATTGCTTGTTTTCAGAAACCATAAGCCCCCAGCTTGCTGTTGGAGGCTCTGCCCCAACGCCGAGAAAGGACAGCGTGGCTTCTGAGAGGATGGCCTCCGGTATGTCAAGCGTAAGAATAACCAGCAGAGTTGGTATGCAATTAGGCAGAATATGCCGAAACATTATTGCCAAATCGCTTACGCCGCATGCCCTTGCCGCTTCGACAAATTCTTTCTCTCTGAGGGACAGCGTTTGGGCTCTCACTGTTCTCGCTGTAACACCCCAATTGATAACTGCGAGGGCAATAAAAAGGTTAAGCAGGCTTACCCCCAAGGAATACATGATGACAAGAGCCAGCAGCAGAGAAGGAAACGCAAGCACAATGTCTGCAAGGCGCATTATTATGAAATCAATAAAACCTCCGTAATACCCTGAAACAAGGCCAAGCGCAGTGCCGATTAGTATCGCTATAATGCTTGGCAAAAGCCCGATAACCAGCGAGATCCTGGCTCCATAGAATATCCTTGAGAGCACGTCTCTGCCAAAAGAGTCAGTGCCTGCAAGATGCTTTGCGCTCATTGGGCCCAGGCGGTTGGCTAAATCGATCTTATACGGATCATATGGAGAAACAGCATTTGCAAGCAAAGCCACTAATATAAAAATAGCAATCACTACAGCGCCAAAGGCCGCCTTTTTATCTGTTCTAAGCATTGCAGCAATTCGCAATAAAGCAGTATCGGCATGTAGCGCCTCTTCTTGGTTTTGCATTTCCATCTCCTTTCTGCCTGGTTATTGGTATCTGATCCTCGGGTCCAGGAAGCCGTATGCTATGTCTGCTATAAGGTTGCTGAGCATAATCAGCACTGTTGTAAAAATGACGGTGCCTTGCAGCAACGGCATATCCCTGTTTGTAATTGCGTCAACTGAAATTCTTCCAAGGCCTGGTATTGCAAAGATGCTTTCGGTAACAACAGCACCCGAGAGAAGCCATGAAACCTGGGATGCCATCATAGTGACAACGGGAAGCATTGAATTTCGCAAAGCGTGGCCAAACACTACGCGTGTTTCGCCCAGGCCTTTGCTTCGGGCGGTTCTTATGTAATCATGCTTCATAACCTCAAGCATGTTGGCGCGCACCATTCGCGCTATGCCCCCTGATGATGACCACCCAAGCACAAATGCAGGCAAAATTAAGTGCTTTAGCGTGCTAAAGCCTGATGTAGGCAGAGCTCCAAGCTTATAGGCGAAAATGTACTGCATTAATAGGCCAATCCAAAAAATCGGCATAGATACCCCTGCAAGGGAAAAAGTCATAAGCACAGAATCGGAGAGCTTGCCTTTTCTTACTGCTGCGATGATGCCCGTTGGAATGCCAATGCCCCAGGAAATGGCCAAAGCTGCAAAGGCGAGCTTAACTGTATTGGGGAAAGCCCCCATAATAAGGTCCTTGACTTCCCTGTGGTAGCGGTACGAATACCCCAAATCCCCTTTAAGCGCATTTGCCACATAAACAGCAAAGCGCACATACCAGGGGTCGTTAAGCCGCATTCGCTCCCTGAGGTTGTCGATTACATCCGGCTTAATCTTGTCCTTCATCATTAGGGATACAGGATCGCCCGGAAGCACGTTTAGCAGAAAGAAAATGGCAAGCACTATGCCAAGCAGTATTGGCACCATAACAAGAATTCTACTAACGATATATTTTAGCATTTTTTGCCCAATTGCCTGCTTTCTGCAGCTCTTGGCTGAAAGCAGGCATTATCATTAATTTTGTATGCTGATTTCATAAAGCGGCATGTCGGACCAGCCATTCCATGAGACTTTGAAGTTTTTTACCCTGTCTGAAAGCACAAAGGTATGGGTAACTTGAAACATCGGGATCGCAACGTGATCTCTTGCCACGATGATTTCCTCAGCGTCTTGATACATCTTAAGGCGCGCATCATTATCGACTTCCCTTCGGGCAGCTTCCAGAAGGGAGATCACTTCAGGATCAAAGTAGTTGACAGAATAATGTGCTGACTTTTTCTCCGAAAAGAATGTATACAGGAAATTGTCCGGATCGTTATAGTCAACCCACCAAGCCATCCTCTCTAGCGGGGTTTGGCCTTTTTCGCGCATATCATAGTAAGTTGCCATGTCAACCGCCCTAATGCTAAGATCTATGCCTACCTCTTTTAGCATGCCTTGAATCGCTACATTCATATCCCGCTCTGAGCTGCTGGCATCATTGGTGATTATTATTTCGCAGGCAAGCCCGTCAGGGAATCCGGCTTCGGCCAAGAGCTCTTTAGCCTTTTGGGGATTATATTCCATTTTCGGGAAGCCGGGGTTGTGGCCGAGAACGCCTTCGACAACAATGCAGTCAACGACCTTGCCCTCTCCGTTAAACAGAGTGTCAAGTATAAGCTGCCTGTCGATTGCATATGCAATCGCTTCCCTTACGCCAGGGATGTTGTAGGGCTCAGCTTCTACATTGAACAGATAAAAGTACAATCCGGCTTCAAGCCCTGAGACTATATTGCCTTTCCATTTGCTGCTTTCAAGAAAATATGGCAACTGAGAGGGGGCGTAAAAGGCGTCAAAAACGTCAAGCTCGCCATTCTCAAAGGACATGCGCTGTGTCTCATGATCCGGAAGGACTATAAACTCGACTCCATCAATTGAGGCAGCGCCACGCCAGTAGTCTTTGAATGCAGTGAGGGACAGCTTATTGTTTAGCTGCCAATCAGTTACTTGAAAAGGGCCCGTGCCAACAGTTTGGCTTGGCTCGATGCCAAAGTCATTGCCTGCGGCTTCGCACTGCTTTCTGTTAAAAATCGAGCCCGCAGGTGTAGCCAGGTTAGCCAAAAAGGCGCCGAAAGGGTACTCGAGAGTGAACTGAACTGTCAGGCTGTCCAGGGCTATTACGCCTTCTACCTCATCGGCTTCGCCTTCATATACAGCAAGCGCCCCCTTCACCATGTCAAAGAAATCAGTATTGAGAGTTTCATTTTCGGGCCTCATCATCCTGTTGACCGTGTATACAACATCATCGGATGTCAAGGTTTCGCCGTTGTGAAACTTTACCCCGTCCCTTAGCTTAAATGTATAAACAAGGCCGTCTTCTGAGACTTCATAGCTTTCAGCAAGCCCCAATACAATCTCCGGCTTGCCGGCTACAGTTTCCGCCTCAACAAGCCGATCGAAAATATTCAGCGGAACCATATAGTATTCCGTTGTTTTCTGCGGATCAAGAGTGTCAGGGTCTTCAGAAAAGGGCATTTTAAGTATATTGTCTGCAGAGGCGGTGTTGCCTGGGCCTCCCCCTGTGCACGACGCGAGAACAGATGCACACATAAGCATCAGCGCTGCAAATAGGCATGCAAACTTCATTTTTTTCATATAAACACTACTCCCTCTTTGTGTTGGTTCATTAGAAATGCCATTTGTTTTTTATACTAACGATATACAAATTTTACTTTATTCCAATCTTTTATGCAAATGCAATTTGGCCGGCGAAGCTGCAGCTGCTTTTAGAATGCTGCGCATTCAAGCTGTATTTTGGTTTGTAATTATATATATGAAAAAGCTATAATAAAGAAAACTGAGCTATTAACAGGTGAAAAATGGAACAATTAGACCTTGATTTTTTAAAAAGCCTCATTAAAGCGCCGTCACCATCAGGCTATGAGCAGCCTGCTGCCCGAATCGTGCGCGAGCGGCTTAGTACATCAGCAGACAGCGTTTCTACTGATGTTGTCGGCAATGTTTATGGGATTCTAAAGGGCAAATCAAAAGGGCCTTCAGTTCTAATAGCAGGCCACATGGATGAAATAGGAATGCAAGTGCACTATATTTCTGATGAAGGCTTTGTAAGCTTCTCTGCTATCGGGGGCATAGATGCAAGCATACTGCCCGGAAGCCGAGTGAAAATTATAACAAAGAGCGGGCCTGTAACAGGGATAATCGGCAAAATGCCTCCACACTTAACCAGAGGCGAAGACCCAAAGGTCCCGACAATTGACAAGCTTTGCATAGACACCGGCTTTGGCGGCGAGAAAGCAAAAGAGCTGATTGCAATAGGCGATCCCATTACTTTCGACTCTGAGCTGGAAGAGTTTGGCGATGGCTTCGCAGTGAGCAGAGCATTTGACGACAAACTTGGCGTTTATATTGCTGTAAGAACACTTGAAGAGGTCAAGAAGGCAGGTGGGGCGAATGTTGATCTGATAGCTGTTGCTACAGTCCAGGAAGAGATTGGGCTTCGCGGAGGCGCCACGATCGCTTACAGCCAGCACCCTGACATCGGCATATCAGCTGAAGTCAGCCATGCTTCAGACTATCCCGACATGGACGCAAAGAGGTATGGAACCGCCATATGCGGTAAAGGGCCCCTCATTTGCAGAGGCGCAAATATAAACCCTGAAGTTTTCAGCCGAATGGTTGCTGCTGCCGAAAAAGCCGGAGCGCCATACCAGATAGAAGCGGCTCCCGGCGCCACGGGAACTGACGCAAATGCGTTTCAGATAGCCAGAGGCGGCAAAGCTGCAGGCCTTATATCGATCCCGCTAAGGTATATGCACAGCCCGGTTGAGACGATAAAGCTTGAAGACCTGGAAAATGCAGTAAAGATACTGGCACAGTTTGTGCTTGATTTAAACGAGAGTACGGATCTTACTCCAATGTAGCAAAAAAAAGGCATCCAATTAGGGTGCCTTTTTCTATGTTCCCTTTATATCGGCTTTCATGTCCCTCATTATCAGGTACGGATCTTTGCCCATCAGCCTGTTTAAGGCAATTCTCTTCAGCTTGTCAGCGGCATAGTCTAAAAAGGATGTTATCCCGTCGCATAGCCAGTAATGGCTCTGGCCGCCATCCATTTCGTATTTATCTTTCGGGCAGCCTCCATGGCATACATGAAGCCATCTGCATTCGCTGCACCTTTGCGATATTTCCTTCTTTGCCCTGCCGAAGGCAGTTTGCTCTTCGCTGCCAACGATCTCAGAAAAGCTTCTCTCGAAAATATCCCCTCGCGAGTATTCAGCCTTTACAAAATGATCGCACGCATATACTTGCCCGTCATGCTCAAGCACCAGCACTCTGCCGCATTCTTCAGAAAGCTGGCACACGCTTGCGGGATAGCCTTGCAATATCCTTGACAGCTCGGCAAAGATTTGCACTTCAAGCTGCCCTATGTCATGGCAAGCCCATTCGTTAAACACTGTGCACAAAAATTCGCCATATTCCTTGCCGGTGACTGAATCCTCTGTCATAGCTCCGTCTACATGCCTGACGATAGGTATAAATTGGATCCAACCTGTTTTCAAGCTTTTTAAGGCTTGGTAGGCAGCCAGCGGCTTTTTGGCAGTATCAGAAGTGACAGTGCACAAAAGGTCAGGCAATATATTGTATTTTTTAAGCAGCTTAATAGCGTTCAGAACCCTTTTATGTGTCCCATTTCCATTTGGGTCCAGTCTGTACAGGTCATGGAGCCATTTTGAGCCGTCAATGCTTACGCCAACATCAAAGCGGTTTTCAGCTAAAAATTCGCACCACGCTTCGTCAATTGCAAGGCCGTTCGTTTGAAGGTTATTCCAGCATTGCCAGCCTTCAGGCAGATATTTCTTTTGCAGCTCAACTGCCCGCTTATAAAACTCTATACCGGCAAGGGTTGGCTCGCCTCCATGCCATATGAAAATTACAATAGGGCCGGGGCTTGAAGCTATATAGCTTTGAATATAGCGTTCAAGCAAGCTGTCTGGCATTCTATAAGCATGCCCTTTGCTGTATAGCCCCTCTGTTTCCAGGTAATAGCAATACTTGCACCTCATGTTGCACACTGGCCCCATTGGCTTTGCCATTACAACGAAAGGGGCGCTCTCTTGTGGTGACATATGCCCTCTTGCGCTACTTCAAATTGTTTTCGAAAAATGCGAAAACTTTCTCCCACGCATCCATTGCCGCTGTTGGCCTGTACATTTCAGCATTGTAGTACCAGAAGCCATGGCCTGCGCCGGGATAGCGGTGGAATTCATAGTCTTTTTCGAGCCCTTTTAGCGCTTCTTCGAATTGGTTGACAATATCTGGCGTCGGGTTCATATCCTCATCGCCAAATATGCCCAGCAGCGGGCATGAAAGGCTTGGAGCATAATCTATAGCTGAAACAGGGGCATTTGGAGTCAAGTCTGCCTGGGCTACAATTATTCGGCCACCCCAGCAGTCCACTGCTGCGCTGAAGCCATCAATTCGGCATGCAGCCATAAATGCATGGCGCCCGCCTGAGCATGTGCCTATGACTCCAACCTTGCCATTGCCATATGGAAGGGATCGAACTGCATTTAAGGCCCCTTCTGTGTCGCCCATAACGCTGTCGTCAGCCACTCCGCCTGACTCCATTGCTTTGCGGGCTATTTCAGCAGGGTTGCCAGTGCCTATCCTTGAATAGATATCCGGGCATATTGCGATATATCCATGCTGGGTAAATCGCCTTGCCATCTCTCTGTACATTTCATCCCAGCCTGGCATGTGGGGTATTAACACCACAGCAGGGTATGGGCCTTCGCCTATAGGGCGCGAAAAATATGCAAGGACATCATCGCCCCCATATCCTTTTATCGACACGGTTTCAGCAATCATGCCTTCGTATGCGCCAGTATCAAGATCATTCCACATAAGCTTACCTCTTTTTGCATTAATATTACCATTTCGCTTCAAAATGTTAAATAGTATTTAGTATTTGTATTTCAGCCAGGCATCTAACAGCTTGATATTTGCTATGCTGCAGCAACTGCTTTTACTGGCCATGCCTACTGTTATGCAATCGGCAAATCCGAATAATGAATTAAAATGTATGCATGCCAGGCATATGGCTATATTGGAAATAATGCTAATTAGATATAGTTTTCAGTAAGTATATGATGTATTATAAGTGCAGCGAAACCATGCAAAAAAAGTAGAAGCTTTCCTGTATGATTGCTTGTTGACAATCGATGCTGAGCATAATGAATTGGTTTTTGCTATAAAAATACCTTACGAGGAGGAGCTATAAATGTTGAGTGGCAACTTGGCCAAAGCGCTTAGCAATCAGTTTAACGCAGAATACTATTCAGCATACTTGTATCTAGCCATGTCTTCTGCAGCAGATGCTATGGGTTTGAAAGGAGTGGCTAACTGGCTGTTTGTTCAGGCTCAGGAAGAAATGGCGCACGGGACGCACATATTTGAGTACATCCTGGAGCGTGGCGCCGCACCTGATTTTAATGATATCATTACCCCTCCTGCTGTGTTTTCAGATGCAGGCAGGATTTTTGAGATGGTGCTTGAACATGAGCAAAAGGTAACAGCGAGCATTAACAATATTGCTACGCTAGCAATGCAAGAGTCAGACCACGCCTGCTACCAATTTATGATGTGGTATGTTAATGAGCAAGTGGAAGAAGAGTCAAATGCAACTGAAATACTTAACAAGCTTAAGCTGATCAGCGGCAATAATGGCTTGCTTATGAATCTTGATGCTGAACTGTCAACAAGGGTATTTGTCAACCCTTTCCCGGCAAAAGCATAGCAGGGAAATAGCTATATGCAATATTTCGCAGCAGTATGCATGTTCAAACGCTTACATAAGCATCACAGCTTCTAATGCATGTTTGCAGCGGATTAGAGCAATGCATTTTGCATTTAACAGCGATATGCAATAAAAATGCATGCAGCAAAAGCTGGCTATGCAATGCTGGCCACTCGCTTAATGCTGTGATCTGCTCGTTATTGCATGTCAGGCTGTTGCACCAATTTAGTGCTAATTATTTAAGGGAAAGCAGCAATGGGCAGATTTTTGGCGTGTTCATTGTGCTTCTCTTTTGTTTTGGGCAAAGCATTTATGTGCTAAACCGCTTTTAGATATATTGGCCTCGCAGCCGCGCTTTATCATCTGCTGCCTTTACGGCTGCATTATACAAGAATCCAGCTCACAATGGCAAGCAGAGCAAAAACTGCTAAGCAGCAGCAATCTGCTTATATATAGAAAACAATAAAAATAAAGAAGCCTAATCAGAAACTTAGGCAAAGGGGGTATTATGAAAACACACCAGCCTGGCGAATCAATACAAGATGCCGCTTTAGCCCTTCAAATGCTAAAAGAAGGCAATGAGCGCCATTTGAGCGGCAACCTCATAAACAGGAGCGCGTCCGGGGAAACCAGGGGCATTCACGCAAAAGGCCAAACGCCATTTGCTGTTGTTGTCACTTGCTCTGATTCGAGAGTCGTTCCTGAAATCTACTTTGATGTAGATATGGGAAGCATTTTTGTAATTCGCAACGCCGGCAATATTGTAGACGCTACAACTCTTGGCAGTATGGAGTATGCTGTTGAAGTGCTTGGCGCCAGGCTTGTTGCCGTAGTTGGCCATAGCGCTTGCGGAGCTGTCAAGGCAGCTTGTGAAGGCGAGCCATTGCCGCAAAACATTCAGCAAATCATCGATCACATCAAGCCATCAGTCGAAATAAGCAATGGCGATGTTGGCGTTTGCATTGATGCAAACGTAAGCGCCATGGTCGATAAGATCAAAAACAACGAATTTGTTAAAAAGCATAACGCGCTGGTCGTTGGGGCGCGCTTTGACATACACGACGGAAAGGTTGCATGGCTTTAGGCCCTGGACGTTTGCCTTACTTATGGAACTGCTTATAAATTGGCAGTTCCATTTTCATGGCCAGCTTAATGGGCTAAAAATAACATAAAAGGTGAATATATGAATACAGAAGAGAAGGAAATTGGCAAGGCTCCATTTAATGCTTCATTCGTGACTTCTGCATCGATTTTTATATTGGGCTATTTAAACGCATTCGCGTTAAATACGCACGATCTGGGCACAATGATAACTGCGCAATCAGGCAATGTTATATGGCTAGGCATAAATGCCGCTTCAGGCTATTGGGGCTTATTTTTTGATAATTTTTCATTGTTTATTGGTTTTATTGCTGGAGCTGTTTTTGCTGCGCACACGCAAAGCCTGCAAAAGAATATGGCTAGGCAATTCTTTTTTAACTGGTCGATGTTTGCCGTTCCTGTTGTTATTTACCCTTTACTGATGCAGTATGTTGTTCCATCATACATATCATTCATCGTTTTAGGCTTTGTGAGCGGCATTGCCCTTGGATATTTTCGGCAACTGCACCACCTGGAGATCAACAATGCTATGGCTACAGGAAATGTGCGCTTTTTGGGGTTGCATTTCGCAGGCGCATTTTTGAAGAAAAACAAAAAAGAAGCTGCTGCCTTTTGGACTTATTTTGTTTGCGTTTTTCTCTATGCTTTTGGCGCGTTCGTATATACAAAGCTTGCTCAGATGGATTTTAAGCTGGGATTGGCTGGCCGGGGCTTTATCATTGGCCTGGGCGATCATAGCAAACGGAAATTTCGCCAGTCGCTTGGCTTCAGCGAATACCGCACTGATGTGGTCTCAAGCAATGTAATCAGATTATCAGGGCTCTTTGTGTCATGCATAGTTCCTTACTTTTTTTATCCCAAGAAAGAAACAGCCTATGCTGAGGAATAGTGTAGCGAACGATTAATGAAAGCAACATATTTGAGCCGTAAATTTGCTAACCGCGCCTGTATGCGCGGTTAGCAAATATCAACAAATAATTTCTTATTTGTTATGCGCTTTGGTTTTTTTGGGAGCCGTCTATGCAGCGGCTCCCCTATGTTTTAGCGCTTAAGCAAGGGAAATAAGCGCTAGTGCGTTTTGTAGAAGCTGCTGCCGTAATTAAATGCCTCGTCAGCAACCCATCCATTGATCTGCCTCGTTAGCTCGGCATCGTCTGCGGTGCCCAGAACGCCTCCGCCAAACGCGTAGCCGCCGCCTGGCGCGTATTTATCAATAGAATCGCGCACGGATTGGCGGATCTCTTCTTCGCTGACCGGCTCATCAGGGTTCGGCACAAACTCCCAGCCGCCGCAAACAGCGATTTGGCCTTTGTATTTCTCTTTGATCGCCAGCAGATCGTTATCAACTTGGGCAGGATTCCAGGTCTTTGAGCCGAAATCGATCATGTCGCCGACAAAATCCTCGCACCTTCCACAGTTGTGGAAGTCAATGAATCCACCGATATCAGTAATTGGTTTGGCAAGCCGCTCATATATAGGCTTAAAGATATCACGATACATTTGAACAGAGAAGAAAGGCGCATACTTGGAAGCTGTATCGTCAAAGATTGTCATGACGTCTGGTTTGTAATGCTGTGCTAATTTTTCGACAAATGGAACATAGTAGTCCGCAATATAGTTGAGCATCTCTTTGACGGACTCCGGTTCCTCAGAGAGAGCGCATAGGCCTTCGGTAAATCCCATAAAAGCCACTAGCCGCTGGAATGGCATGTAGGCAAGGAAGCTGGAGACCAATGACTCTTTGCGATCGATGTTTTCCAACTCCGTTTTCGCGTTTGCTTCCCAGTCAAAGTCAGGAACTTCAGGGGCCTTGACGACCTTGTCCCACTTTGTGATGTCCTCGAGTATGAAAGCGCCTGGTTTAGGGATGCCTGCATTGCCCGCTTCCTTGACCGCAACATGAGGCACGCCCCAGTTGTCAACCCACTCATCACGTGGCGGCCCGCCGCCAGGCCCTGGCCCGCCAAACATAGCTTGCATCCCGACAACCGCAGTTTGAACGCGATCCTGGTAATTGCCAGAAGGCACGTACTCTGGGATTTCGCCGTTAACCATCATCATGTAATTTTCTTTTGGTGTGATCAATATTTATCCTCCTCGTTGCTTTAATAGTATTATATACTTGTTGGTTCAATAAAAAAATCCGAAGTGTGAGCAATTTTGCGAGCAGTATGCCGAAAATCATGAGCATATTAAACGCGCTATGCCCTGCTTGCCGTGAACACTTTGAAGCTTGGCGTTTCCTTATTGAAAACTGGCTTGCAGACTTGATTACAATGATACCGAAGCGGAAAAATCTGAGAATCCTCCGAAAAATGCAGGCTGTAGGGGTATTGCTGCAGAGCTTATTGCATCCATTGTTAATAAGAGTAACTGGTTGCGGTCAAATTGCGGATTATTATTTAGTAAATCAGCATATAAGGCAAAAAAAAATGGTGCGGATAAGAGGACTCGAATATAAATACCAATGAATAAACATTAGAATTAACACTATTCTAATATAAAAAGTGACATTATTAAAGCATTTTCCCGTCCAAATGACTATAGGATGCATTACCAGACGCTGCTAGTTGCGGTCAAATTGCGGTCATTTCAACAATCTCTTGAATGCATTTGCATATTTTTAATCAGAATAATGTGGACTTGCAGCCAAATTACGAAAATTTTCCATTATATCTAAATATTTATCTTGCATTTCATGATTTGTTGGGTTGGTCTTTACGAACTCCCTTAAGTATTGGATTTGAGCAGCTTGTATAGCAAGCTGTATTCTATGGGCTATATTAGGCAAACCTAAGTTCAAATAACTCCAATTCCACAACTTAAGAGGATTATTATAATATGGCAATTTATCCCACTTTTCAGTATTTATACCCAACTCTTTCAGCAAATTAACAGTAGTATTGTTTAAATCTTCCGCATCTTTTTGTAATTGATCGAAAATACTATGCATTAGTATAAAATTATCATTAATATTCTCCATCAGATCAGTAAAGGACATCTCTAAATTAATATCAAGCTTGTGTTCTTCTGGAATTTCACATCTATGTATATTGTTTGAAATATCTTCAGTATAAGCAAAGAAATCATAATCAGTTTTATACACATGGGTTCCATCGATTACATATGGATCATATTGAAAGTTGGCTTCATGTTCTCGTTTCCAAGTCTTTAGTCTCTCGACAGAGTAATTCTCTAAATCATAATCGCTTTCTGTATGGTGTTTTCGGCATAAAAAAACTAAATTATCATATCCGTGCATCTCTTCATTAGTTAGGTCCGGATTATATCTAGGACCTGCTGGTGACTGAGCCTCTATGTGACATAATGTTCCAACTCTTATATTCTTTTCGTTGAATATAATATCATTACACCCAGGATAAGCACATTTATTGCCAGATTTTGCTGCAACAGCTATTTCTACCGCTTTTTTAACACCCATTTCACATTCACCTTTCACAATTATACGCAGTATAAACAAAATATAAGAATGGACGATAACATGTCATAACGTCAGATTTATGTATAATTCTATTCAGAAGGTTGTTTTTTAAGCTTTTGAATAGAATTATTATACTTCTATAATTACTGTATAAAACAATAATCTGACTCTTAACGTATTTTTCATCAGCTCATATGCGAATCTGCTTTTAGCAAAATGAAACTTAAGCATCTATTTTGTAATTGCCGATTTTCTCGTTTACTTCAAGGCACGCTTTTTTAAAGTGCTCAACAGCCTTAATCACGTTAAATTCATAAGCTGACTTCAATATTGCTTCCATCTGCTCGTTTTTTTCTAAGCTTGTGATATTTGTCGGCGAAACTGCGCCGGTAAACCCTAAGAGCGATGCTCTTGCGCGAGCAAATGATCCAACTACTTTCGCTAGCTATGAGAATGCATTCACGGCGCTTATGAACAGATATGGCCAGTTCGAAGGGCTTGGGTTAGGCATTTTTCGCACTATAGCCGGTATTGACATTGATAACTGTGCTGTATATAGCGAAAATGGAAAGCTAACACTTGGCGATGCAGCAGCTGATATCATTGATAAGTTTTCTACATATGCTGAACTTTCGCCAAGCAAGACTGGAGTGCATCTGTATTTTCAGGTGCCGCCAGAATACGCTTATGACACAAGAAAGTATTACATAAAAAACCCAGAAAACAGTATTGAAATCTATTGCCCATCCATGACAAGCAGATATCTCACCTTAACTGGGTATGCACTCAATAATAACACTATGATAGCCGATGAAGCAATGATTATTAAAGCAATGGAGTACACGCTTGATAAGTATATGCTTCGCCCCTCGCAATCAACAAAGACTGCACATGCTGCTCATTCTCCCCAACACTCCACTGCACTGGATAAACCAAAGAGACAGCTATTATCTGACAATGAGCTTATTGAAATAGCGTCAAGAGCTCAGAATAGCTCAAAGTTCAATTCACTGTGGAGTGGCTCTATAGATGGATATAGCTCGCAAAGCGAAGCAGACCTAGCTCTATGCAACATCCTTGCTTTCTACTCTGGGGGCGAGGGTGTTCAAATTGAAAGGCTGTTTAAGCAGTCAGGCCTCTACCGCGACAAATGGGATAGGCCTGGCTATAGAAGCCAAACGATTCAAAAGGCTATCGAAATATGCAATGGCAATTTCTATGACAAACATACCAAAAGGAATGTTAGCACAGTTGAAGAGGCAGCTAGCCTTGTCTATAAAGAAAACAATAATAGAGATAGGGAGGCCGATCGAAAAGAGTATCCCCCATATTTTACTGTTAACTATGATCGCTTTGGCAAGGAAATAGTAAAACTAGATACATCAGAGCTATCCAGTTATATATACGAAAAAGGGATTCTTTCACCTGTGGAATATGCTCTTATGAGAACAGAAAAAGGCAAAGGCCTTATGTACCTGAAAAATAAGAATGACTCTGTCTGGCATGTCGAAATCGGCAACGAAATGGAATCACATATACGAAGGATGATAACTCCATATTGCAAAAGCCAAGCAACGAACGGCAGCATCAGCTCTACATACAAGCTCCTTTACAAAGAGCCACTTGCAGAAGAGTACATTGAGCCTGAGTCAATTAATGCAAATGAGCGCTATGTGATCTTTCAGAATGGCGCTCTCGACCTTGAGACGATGTCATTCCAGGATAGCATTCCGCAGCAAGGCTGTTTTTATACGATAAAGCTCCCATGCGAGTATCGCCAAGATGCAAATAAAGGCGAAGCATTGGAAAGAGCGCCAGTGTTCATGTCATTTCTGCACCGGCTCACTGGTGGTGACAAAGAAACTATGAAGTTTCTGCTCCAATACATGGGCGTAGCTCTCTCCAACATACATGGGTATAGAATGAAGAAATGGCTTTTGCTTTATGGAGAAGGCAACACTGGCAAAAGCCAGATTATGCTTTTGTTACAGAAGCTTCTTGGGTCGCGCAACTATGCAACTGTGGACTTAGATAGGCTTG